>MRWG01000090.1_pt1 | contig 178278 bp, 162 predicted proteins | sample 1013341 | NCBI WGS metagenome assembly MRWG01 (sample SAMN06117577, study PRJNA244670) | biofilm metagenome | biome: Water; feature: Cathode Biofilm; material: Biofilm; isolation source: microbial consortium enriched at the cathode of a solar microbial fuel cell | place: USA: District of Columbia...
CTACTTACGGGATGTGAACAGAGCATGAATGAGACCAAATTCAGTAACCAATTGAATCTATTCAACTAATATTCCGGACACTAGTGACTATCCCCATTTATTCGAAATTTAACTAAAAAAGGTATGGTTCGATGCCATCCCAGTTACCCCTTCGCTCTAACAGTATGTTTATGAGGTCTACGACCTCATAACAATTATTAAAAGGTAGACCTTTTATTAAATATCCTCTGACTCCAATAGCGATATAGACTCTTGATTTCTCGCCAAATTAGATGCCCCACGCAACAGGCCCGAAAAAAAATAACAGGCAGCCGCCCACGTATTTTCGGCATGCTTCAGGGCCGGAGGTAAGGAGGCTGTCTGTTTAAACCGTTTGCGAGGAAGGGAGTTCCGATAGGTTTTCATCGCCATTCCTTTGGTCTGTTTCGGGTTTAGCAGCTCCGTCGCTACCGCTTGCGGAGGATAAGGCCGTACCTGTACTGGATAGGTACTTTATCCTGTTCGACAACAAAAATCATCCCGGGCCGACAGGCTCAGGTCGGTGGTAGCGGCGTCGAGCCTGTAGAGCTTTTTCTTGGAGCGAATGCCCTCATGCGCAAGGCATTATTTATGGTACGGATGCCCGGCGTTGATGCTCCAGGCGCGGTAGAGCTGTTCGATAAGGACGATGCGCACCAGGGGATGGGGCAGGGTCAGGGGGGAAAGGGACCAGGTCTGCTCGGCCCGGGCCAGGCACTGCGGGGCCAGGCCGTCGGGGCCGCCGATCAGCAGGTTGTAATTGCGCCCGCTCTCCTGCCAGCCGCGCAGTTGGGCGGCGAGTTTTTCGGTGCTCCAGGCCTTGCCGCCCACATCCAGGGCGACGACACCCTCGCCGTCGCCGATGGCCTTGATCATGGCCGCGCCCTCCCGGTCGATGGCTTTTGCCGCCGGCTGGCTCTTGCCCCGGCGGCCCAGGGGCAGCTCCAGTAGTTCCGTTTTCAGTTCCGGCGGCAGGCGTTTGGCGTATTCCTTGAACCCCTCGGTCACCCAGCCGGGCATGCGGGTGCCCACGGCCAGGATGCGCAGGATCATTGCGGTTTGCCGGCCTTGAGATCGGCGGGGCGGATGGCCCAGAGTTTTTCCAGTTCGTAGAACGCCCGGGTGGCGGGCAGCATGACGTGGACCACGACATCCCCGAAATCCACCAGTACCCATTCGGCGTCCTCCATCCCTTCCACGCCCATGGGGCGGAAGCCGGCTTTCTTGCCCTCCTCGACCACGTTGTCGGCCAGGGATTTGACCTGCCGGCTGGAGGTGCCGCTGGCTACCACCAGGGTATCCATGACGTCGGTGAGGCCGGTAACGTCCAGGGCGACGATGTCCCTGGCCTTCACGTCCTCAAGGGCTTCAACGACGACTTCCTTTAATGCTTTATTCATGCCAACTCCGAAGCAGCGGTTTCAGGACCTGTAGAGATTATGGTCGCGAATGTAGTCAATGACACTGTTGGGTGTCAGGTAGCGAATCGAGCGCCCGGCCGCCAGGGCATCGCGAATTTCGGTGGCGGAAACCGGTAGCAGCGTCATTTCGGTGATATGGACACCGCCGGCGGGGCTTTGCAGCAACTGCCGGGCGTCGTCCACCCGTCGCCCGGCCAGCCAGTCCGCCACTTCCCCGGTCTCGGGCCGGGACCAGCCGGGCCGCACGGCCACCAGGATGTGTGCGTAATCCGCCAGTTCCCGCCAGCGATGCCAGGTATTGAGGTTGACCAGGGAGTCCAGGCCCACGCATAGGCACAGGGGCACCCGGGCGCCGATTTCCTCGCGCAGGTGGGCCACCGAATCGATACTGTACGACAAGCCTTCCCGGCGCACTTCCCGGTCGTCAACCCGCAGCAGCGATTCCCCCTCGATGGCGAGCCGGGCCATGGCCAGTCTATGCCCGGCCGGCGTGCCCGGCGGCTCCCGGTGCGGGGGGTCGCCACAGGGCATAAAGCGCATTTCATCCAGGCCCAGGTGTTCGCAAAGTTCCAGGCCCGTGCGCAGATGGCCGATATGGATGGGATCGAAAGTGCCGCCAAAAACGCCAATAGCCACGATTACTGCCGGATCTCCCCGTCGCCGAGCACTATCCACTTCTGGCTGGTAAGGCCTTCAAGGCCCACAGGCCCGCGGGCGTGGATCTTGTCGGTGGAAATGCCGATTTCCGCCCCCAGGCCGTACTCGAAGCCGTCGGCGAAGCGGGTCGAGGCGTTGACCATCACCGAGCTGGAGTCCACCTCCCGGAGGAAGCGCCGGGCCCGGGTGTAATCCTCGGTGATGATGGACTCGGTGTGGGCGGAACTGTAGGTATTGATATGGTCGATGGCCTGGTCGAGGCCGTCCACCACCCGGATCGCCAGCACCGGTGCCAGGTACTCGGCGCCCCAGTCCTCCTCGGTAGCCGGGAGACAGTCGATCAGTTCCCGGGTACGCTCGCAACCGCGCAGCTCCACATCGTGGTTGCGGTAGGCCTCCGCCAGGCGGGGCAGGATGCCGGCGGCAACGCTCTCGGCCACCAGCAGGGTTTCCATGGCATTGCAGACACCGTAGCGATGGGTCTTGGCGTTAACCGCGATGTTGAAGGCCTTTTCCGGGTCGGCCCGGTCGTCGATATAGACGTGGCAGTTGCCGTCCAGGTGCTTGATCACCGGCACCCGGGCGTCGCGGCTGATGCGCTCGATGAGGCCCTTGCCGCCCCGGGGCACGATGACATCCACATACTCGGGCATTGCCACCAGTTCGCCCACCGCGGCGCGATCGGTGGTATCGATCACCTGTACGGCATTTTCCGGCAAGCCGGCGGCCTCCAGGCCGGCGCGGACACAGGCGGCAATGGCCCGGTTGGAGTTTATGGCCTCCGAACCGCCGCGCAGGATGGTGGCATTGCCGGATTTCAGGCACAGGCTGGCGGCGTCGATGGTGACGTTGGGCCGGGACTCGTAGATGATGCCCACCACGCCCAGCGGTACCCGCATCCTGCCCACCTGGATGCCGCTGGGGCGATAGCGCAGGTCGGTGATTTCCGCCACCGGGTCGGGCAGGGCCGCCACCTGGTGAAGCCCCTCGATCATGGCGTCAATGCGGGCGGTATTCAGTTCCAGGCGATCCAGCAACGCCGCCTCCAGCCCGTTTTCCCGCCCTGCGGCCATATCCTCGGCGTTGGCGGCGAGCAGCGCCTCGCGGCGATTGTCCAGGTTGCCGGCAATGGCCTCCAGGGCCGTGTTCTTGGCGACGGTGCCGGCGCGGGCCACGGCGCGGGAAGCCTGACGCGCCTGACGGCCGACCGTGCCCATGTAGGCTTGAATATCCATCAAAAATCCCAAAAAAAGACTGCGGACGACATTATAACGGGGCCACCCCCGGCCGGGATAGCGTCAACCGTTGGCCATGGCCGCCAGCCAGTCGCGCAGCCGATCAAGTCGCTCCAGGGAATCATCCACCTCCAGCATCGAAAGCCGCTTCTCGGTGGCCAGCGGCAACAGCATCGTCAGCCGCCAGCCCAGTTCGGCGGCGCCGGTGTTCCCGTCCGGCTTCAGGTAATCCAGGGGCAGCTTTTCCGCCAGTTCCTCAAGCAACTGGAGCAGGTCACCGTATTCCTCCGGCACGGGAACAAATTCGTCCGCCGGCAGGATATCCACGCTGGCGGTCAGCAAACCGTCGTGCTGCACGGCAGTTTCCCGCACGTGCAGGCGCCGATCCCCCTGTACGCGAATGCCCAGCAACCCCCCTTCCAGCTGATTCCAGTCACGAATCTCCACCAGGGTGCCCCAGGGGTAGATATCCGGCGGCGCACCCACCTCGCGCCCCGAGATAATGGGCACGATGCCGAAGGGCTCGGCGTTTTTCAGGGAGCGCGTCACCAGGTTCAGATAGCGCTGCTCGAAGATACGCAAATCCAGAGGTATCCCCGGATAAAGGGGTTGCTGCAGCGGAAAAAGCGGGATGTTTTTCAAGACGTCACTCCACAGGGCCTTCCGGGATCATGGCCATTTTGTCCGGGGAATTCAAACAGGGGGTTCGGGGGAGAAGAACGGCGTCCCGGTGGTCTAAAATTAGAGGGTTCATCTTCTTTATTGAGGCACTTATGGTTGCACCCGGGTCGCCACGACATCGCAAAACGCCGGGGTGTGCCCTGCTCGGCACCTTGTTGCTGCTGATCGCCGGCCCCGCCACGGCGGCGACGGTGTACAAATCCGTCGGTCCCGAGGGCCAGGTCGTTTACGGCGACGAACCGGCCGAAAACGCCGTCACCGTGGAAGCCATCGACATCCCGGACTACGATGCCGTGCCCCAGCTCAGCGCCGGCGAGCGAATCGAGCAGATGGCCGCCACCACCGACCGGCTCCAAGAAGACCGCCGGGAGCGAGAGGAGAGACGACGGGAAAACCGGGCGCAGGAGCCGGTCCGCTACTATCCGGTGCCGGTGCAAACTGAGCGCCGAACCTATGTCTCGCCCTCCGTCTGGCCCCTGAGCCACTCCCTCCCCCACTTGCGCCGGCATCCCGGGCACCACCGGGACCGTCACGACAAGCGGGACCGGGACCGGGACGGGGGCAGGGACAAGCGCATGGATAAGGGCCCGGAGCGCGCCACCTGGAATCCGCCCCTGCGCCGGGACTGATCGCCGGTCAGGATCGGTTGCTGGTCAGTTTTTCCGGGTCCAGTAATTCCTCAAGTTCCTGCCGATCCAGGTCGGTCATTTCGACCGCCACCTCAATCACCGGCCGTTTTTCCGCGTAGGCTTTCTTGGCGATCTCCGCGGCCTTCTGGTAGCCGATCACCGGGTTGAGCGCCGTTACCAGGATGGGGTTGCGAGACAACACCTTGTCGATATTGTCGCGACGCACTTCGAAGCCGGCGATGGCCTTGTCGGCGAGCACGGTGGCGGCGTTGGCGAGCAGGTCGATACTCTGCAACAGATTGTGGGCGATGACGGGCAACATCACGTTCAACTGGAAATTGCCCGACTGCCCGGCCACGGCAATGGTGGTGTCGTTGCCCATGACCTGGGCGGAAACCATGGCGACCGCCTCGGGAATCACCGGGTTGACCTTGCCGGGCATGATGCTGCTGCCCGGCTGCAGGGCCGGCAGCTCGATCTCCCCGAGCCCGGCCAGGGGCCCGCTATTCATCCAGCGCAGGTCGTTGGCGATCTTCATCAGGCTTACCGCCACCACCCGCAGTTGCCCCGACAATTCCACCGCCGTGTCCTGGGCACTGAGGCTCTCGAAAAAGTTGTCCGCGGCGTTAAAGTCCACACCGGTCATGCGCGACAGCTCGTCCGCCACGGCGGCGGCAAAATCCGGGTCGGCGTTGATGCCGGTGCCCACGGCGGTACCCCCCTGGGGGAGGCTGCGCAGGCGCGCCAGGGTATCCTCGATGCGCGCCATGCCGGAGCGGATCTGGGCGGACCAGCCGGAGATCTCCTGGGCGAAAGTCACCGGCATGGCATCCATCAGGTGGGTGCGGCCGGTCTTGGTGATGCCGGCCAGTTGTTCGGCCCGGTTGTCCATCACCGAGCGCAGATGCGCCAGGGCCGGCAACAGGTTCTCGCCCACCGCCAGGGTCGCCGACAAATGAATGGCCGTGGGAATCACGTCGTTACTGCTCTGGCCCATATTGACGTGGTCGTTGGGGTTGACCGGTTGACCGAGTGCGCGCCCGGCCAGGGTGGCGAGCACCTCATTGACGTTCATGTTGGTGCTGGTGCCGGAACCGGTCTGGAACACGTCCACGGGAAAGTGTTGATCGTAATCGCCCTCGCGCACGGTGCGCGCCGCCTCCTGGATGGCCCCGGAGACACCTTCGTCCAGGGAGCCCAGGCGGTAGTTGACCCGGGCCGCCGCCTCCTTGATCAGGGTGACGGCGGCGATAAAGCGCCGGGGCATGGGCAGGCCACTGATGGGGAAGTTCTCCACCGCCCGCTGGGTCTGGGCCTGGTAGAGGGCATCGGCCGGGACCTTCAGGGTTCCCAGGCTGTCTTTCTCTTCGCGAAAATCCGCCATACCGAATCACTCCCTTCATGGATTACTGTCTCAAGTCTAGCACCACACGGGCAGGTTCCCGGAAGGTAATGCCGGGGGCTTTCAAGCATCGCCAACCTCGGCCATAATCCCGCCCTCGTTTTTCCGGAGCCGACCATGTCCGCCGCTATCCACTCGCGTATCGCCGAAGAACTCGCCATCTCCGAAAAGCAGGTCACCGCCACCGTGGGGCTGCTCGACGAGGGCGCCACCGTGCCCTTTATCGCCCGCTACCGGAAGGAGGTCACCGGCGCCCTGGACGACACCCAGCTGCGCAACCTCCACGACCGGCTCAACTACCTCCGGGACCTGGAAGACCGGCGCGAGACCATCCTCAAGAGCATCGACGAGCAGGGCAAACTGAGCCCGGAACTGAAGCGGGATATCCTCGACGCGGACACCAAAACCCGGCTCGAGGACCTCTACCTGCCCTACAAGCCCAAGCGCCGCACCAAGGGCCAGATCGCCATGGAGGCGGGGCTGGAGCCCCTGGCGGAGAGCCTTTTGAACGACCCCACCCTGGACCCGGAAACCGAGGCGGCAAAATACGTCGATGCCGACAGGGGCGTGGCGGATACCAAAGGCGCCCTGGATGGCGCCAAGTATATTCTGATGGAGCGCTTTGCCGAGCACGCGGGCCTGCTGGACAGGGCCCGCACCTTCCTCACCGAGGAGGGCCTGCTGTTTTCCAGCGTGGTGGCCGGCAAGGAGAAGGAGGGCGAGAAGTTCCGGGACTATTTCGAGCACAGCGAGCCCCTGGGCAAGGTGCCCTCCCACCGGGCCCTGGCCATGTTCCGGGGCCGCCGCGAGGGCTTCCTGTCCCTGCGCGTGGATGTGGCGGTGGACGAAGGCGCCACCCACCCGCTGGAGACCATGATCGCCGGTACCTTCGCCATCGAGGACAACGGCCGCCCCGCCGACAGGTGGCTGGCGGAAGTGGTGCGCTGGACCTGGCGCATCAAGCTGCAACTGCACCTGGAAACCGAGCTGCTCGCCGACCTGCGGGCCCGGGCCGAACAGGCGGCCATCGACGTCTTCGCCGCCAACCTGAAGGACCTGCTGCTCGCCGCCCCCGCCGGCCAGCGCGCCACCATCGCCCTGGACCCGGGCCTGCGCACCGGCGTCAAGGTGGCGGTGATCGACAGCACCGGCAAGGTGGTGGACCACGGCGCCATCTACCCCCATGCCCCCCAGCGGAAATGGGACGAGGCCATCGCCCGGCTGGCCGCCATCGCGCAAGCCCATGCCATTGAGCTTGTGGCCATCGGCAACGGTACCGCCTCCCGGGAAACCGACAAGCTGGTCGGGGATCTGATCAAGCGCCACCCGGAACTGAAGCTGCAGAAGGTCATGGTCAACGAGGCCGGCGCCTCGGTCTATTCCGCCTCCGAGGACGCCTCCCGGGAAATGCCCGACCTGGACGTCACCATCCGGGGCGCGGTGTCCATCGGCCGGCGACTCCAGGACCCCCTGGCCGAACTGGTGAAGATCGACCCCAAGTCCATCGGCGTCGGCCAGTACCAGCACGATGTCAGCCAGACCCTGCTGGCGAAGAGCCTGGACGTCGTTATCGAGGACTGCGTGAACAGTGTCGGCGTGGAGGTGAACACCGCCTCCGCCCCGCTGCTGCGCCGGGTATCCGGCCTCAACCAGACCATTGCCGAGAATATCGTGGCCCTGCGCGATACAAACGGGCCGTTCAAAAACCGCAGCGACCTGAAAAAAGTACCCCGCCTCGGCGACAAGACCTTCGAGCAGGCCGCCGGCTTCCTGCGCATTCGCGGGGGCGATAACCCCCTGGACCAGTCGGCCGTGCACCCGGAGTCCTACTCGGTGGTGGAAAAGATGGTCGCCGACACCGGCCTGCCCGTGGACAACCTGCTGGGCAACCGCAAGGCTCTGGGTGGTCTCAAGGCGGAGAATTACGTCAGCGAGAAATTCGGTCTGCCCACGGTGAGGGATATTATCGCCGAACTGGAAAAACCCGGCCGCGACCCTCGCCCCGAGTTCAAGACCGCCACCTTCAAGGAAGGCGTGGAGACCCTCAAGGACCTGGAGCCGGGCATGGTCCTGGAAGGCACGGTCACCAATGTCACCCACTTCGGCGCCTTCGTCGACATCGGCGTCCACCAGGACGGCCTTGTGCATATCTCGGCACTCGCGGAGAAGTTCGTCAAGGATCCCCGGGACGTGGTCAAGACCGGCGATATCGTCAGGGTGAAGGTCATGGAAGTGGACGTCGACCGCAAGCGCATCGGCCTGTCCATGCGCCTGGGGGACGAGCCGGGCCAGGACAGCAAACCGAAATCCACCCGGCGCTCCGAACAGGGCCGACCCGACCGCGCCAAGGGCGCCCGGGCCCGGAACGCCGGAAAGCCCAAACCCGACAGCCAGCCGGCCCGGGAAGGGACCATGGCGGCACTGTTCAAGCAGGCCATGGACAAGAAGTAGCCCCCGATAGCAGGCGACAAGGACCTACCAGGATACGCGGAACTGAAGCCACGGTAATTGGCGGTGGGGTAGTCCTATCCTGGACCGTCTGCGGCCAGGGATGGCCGCAGCCGAGCGTACAGGGATGTATTTATAGCGTGTCCAGGAAAGGACTACCCCACCGCTTCCGGGCCTGGCAATACTTGATAGGCCCGCCGGGGGGCCACCTCCTTACGACTGCAGGATCAGGTCCGACGCCTTCTCGGCAATCATCATGGTGGGTGCATAGGTATTGGCGGAGGTCATGGTGGGCATGATGGATGCGTCCGCCACCCGCAGGCCCTCGATGCCGTACACCTTCAGGCGGTGATCCACCACCGCCAGCGGGTCGGAAGCCGGGCCCATCTTGCACGAACCCACCAGATGGTAGGAACTGACGCCGTACTGGCGGGCGAAAGCCAGCAACTCGTCGTCCGTCTCGCAATCCGGCCCGGGAAAAGTTTCCTCCGCCACCAGGGGCGCCAGCGCCGGTGACCGCAGAATACGGCGGGCGGCCTTCAGGGCCTTGACCAGCAACTCCCGGTCCGTTTCCTCCGCCAGGTAGTTGGGGTTGGCGATGGGCGCCAGCCGGGGATCGGCACCGGCGATGCGCACCGACCCGGCGCTGGCGGGGCGCATCTGCCAGGCCCCGCAGGTCATGCCGGGCACATCGTCGAGTTTGCCCACGAAGCCCTCCTTGTAGCTGCCCGGCGTAAATACCAGGGAGTAGTCCGGACCCGGCAGCTCCGGCTCGGTGCGGCCGAAAACATGAACCAGCGCCGGGCTCAGGCTGAGGATATTGGGCCTGTTCAGCGCCCACCTGAGGATTTCCTTTGCCAGCGGCAGACCCTTGACGTGGGCGTTGAGGGTATCGACTCCGTCTTTCGCCCGGACGACGAAGCGGGGGCTGTAGTGGTCCCGGAAATTCCGGCCCACCCCCGGCAGGCTGTGGTGAACGGCAACGCCGTGGCGGTCCAGCAGGGCCTTGGGGCCGATGCCCGATAACTGCAGGACTTTGGGGGAATTCAGGGTACCGGCACTGACGATCACTTCCCGGCCGGCTCGGACCTGCCGGGGCTTGCCGTCGACCAGATACTCGACGCCCACCGCCCGCCGGTTTTCCAGGAGCACTTTCGACACCAGCGCGCGGGTGATCACCCTGACCCGGCCGGTTCGCCTGGCCGGATGCAGGAAGGCCGTGGCGGTGCTGACCCGCCGGCCCCTGTGAATGGTGCTCTGGTAAAACCCGACCCCTTCCTGTTTGGCGCCGTTGTAGTCGTCGTTGAAAGGGTGCCCCTGCTCGCGGGCGGCGGCGACGAAGCCGTCCACCACTTCGTTGGGCCAGGGCGAGGTGGTCACGGCCACCGGACCCCCACGGCCCCGGTAGTGGTCGTCACCCGGTCCGATGCGCCGCTCGGTGCGCCGGAAAAACGGCAAGACGTCTTCGTAGCCCCAGCCGGGATTGCCCAGGGACGCCCAGTGGTCGAAATCCGCCGCCTGGCCGCGATTGTAGACCATGCCGTTGACGGAACTGGAGCCGCCCAGGGTCTTGCCCTGGGTCACCTGGATGGCCCGGTTGTTGGTGGCCGGCGAGGGTTCGTACTGGTACTGCCAGGTCAGTTTGGGATTGAACAGCGTCTTGATAAAGCCCGCCGGCACCCGGATATAGGGATTGCTGTCCGGCGGCCCGGCCTCGAGCACACAGACCCGGTGCCCCTTGTCCGCGAGCCGGTAGGCGATGATGGAAGCGGCGGTACCGCCGCCGACAATCACGTAGTCGAAAGTCTCCAAAATCCGGCCTCTTTTGTCAGGTGATACCCAGGCTCTGCCGGATGACCTCGGCGATCTCGTAGGCCGGGTGCGCCTCGCAGGTTTTGGGCCGGGTCATGCGGTTATGGCAGAACGCCACCGCCAGGCCCGTTTCCGGGTCCGCCCAGCCCAGGGAGGCCCCGGCGCCGGGGCAGCAGATGGCGGAGGGCGACTTCAGCGGGCAGGTAAAGGGCACGTTGTCGTCCCAGCGCCAGTAACCGCCCTCGCTCAGTGGCATCACGGCATTGAAATAGACCGGGTCGGGCTCGTCGGCACCGGCGCGCGGCCGGCTGATGGCCCGGACCCGCTCCGGCGACAACAGGGTGGTGCCGTCCAGGGTGCCGCCGCCGGCGAGGATGGCCCAGAACCGGGCCTCGCTGCGGGCGTTGAAAATACCGCCCACGCCGGCGATACAGGCACGGCGCACGTCCGGGCGCTCGAATACCTCGGGAATCAACGGCACGGTATTGGGCAGGCTTTTGGCAAACAGGGAATCCGCCGGTGGCAGGGGAGCGCCGGCCTCGGCATTGACCAGTGTGGCAATCCGATGCTCCACCTCATCGGGAATGCCCACCCAGAGGTCCTTGATACCGAAGGGCTCGCAGATCTCTTCCCGGATAAACCGGCCAAAGGGCCTTTTTTGGGGGTCTGTGCGGCGCACGATTTCCCCCAGCGCCCACCCGAAGGACATGGACTGGTAACCCGGCTTATCCCGCACCGGCAGCAGGGGTTTGAGGCGGGCGATGGCCGCCACCGTGGCATCCCAGTCGCAGATGGATTCCGGGGTCGTTCCCTCGGGCATCTGCGGGGTACCGGTGCGGTGGGTCAGGGCATCCCGGACGGTCACCACCTCCTTACCGTGGCAGCCGTATTCGGGCCAGTAGTCGGCGACGGGGGCGTCGTAGTCGATAAGCCCCCTTTCAGCCTGGACGTGCACGGCGGTTGCGGCCACGGCCTTGGTCACCGAGAACACATTGAACAGGGTATCGCCGTTCACCGCCTCGCCGGTGTCGCGATCGGCGAGCCCGCCCCAGGTATCCACCACCAGTTCGCCGTCCAGGTACGCGGCCACCTGGATACCGATTTCGCCGCGCTCGGCGATGGCCCTATCGATAGCCGCCTTGACGGCGTCATTGGCTGCTGCGTTGATAGTCATGTCTCCCACCTTCGAACATCCGACCGGGTCCCCGTAAACGCCGGGACACCGGTCTCCTTGCTTCGGACTTGCAACGATCGATAATCAAGGCCCTGCCGATCAACCGTTGCCGTCATTGCGGGCAATCTGCCTGTCCTGTAATCCCCTGAACAGCAGTTGCCCGGTGATGGCGCCGATAAGCGCCAGGGCCATGTCCCACTGGGCATCCCAGATATCACCCTGCACCCCCAGGAATTCCATGGTGCTGTCACCACCCCAGACCGCCGACTGCCACTCCACCAGTTCGTAGAGTGCGCTGATCGACAGGGCCACGCAGCAGGCCAGAAAAAACAGCCAGTTACCCGGCTTTACCACGTCGAGGCGCAGCAGCACTTCCCGGGCAACCAGGGCGGGCACCAGCCCCTGGAGGACATGGCCAAAGCGGTCGTAATGATTGCGCGACGTGTCCAGCAGATCCTGAAACCACTCGCCTACGGGTACCCGACCATAGGTGTAATGGGCGCCCACCAAGAGGACCAGCGCAAAAAGAAAGAGCAGGTAATAGGACAATCGGCTCAGGGGCAGGTAACCCCGGGTCAGAACGAGCACCGCCAGGCCGAGAAAAACCGGCAGGGATTCCATCCACCAGACCAGCCGGTCGTGGGGGTCGATGGCCGACCAGAGGGTCGCCAGGCACAGCAGAGCCAGCAGGATCGATAATTCCCGGCGAGTTGCCACTTTACTCCCCCCAGCGTGGGATCAGCGCCTGGGGCAACCCCAGCTGGTCGAGAATACGGGCAACCACGAAATCCACCAGATCCTCGATGGTTTCCGGCTCCTGGTAAAAACCGGGGCTGGCGGGAAGGATGGTAACCCCGAGGCGGGCAAGCCTGAGCTGGTTTTCCAGGTGGATGACCGAAAGCGGTGTTTCCCGGGGCACCAGGATCAACTGCCGCCTCTCCTTGATAACCACGTCGGCGGCGCGCTCAATCAGGTTGTTGCTGGCACCGCTGGCAATGGCGGAAATACAGCCGCCGCTGGCGGGACATATCACCATGGAATGGGGGGAAGCCGAGCCGGAAGCCACCGGGGAGAACCAGTCGCGCCGGTCGAATACCTGGATCTGGCCGTCCTCGGCGTCGAAATTGGCGGTGAGGAATGCCTCCAGGTGATCTTCGTCGGGCATTTCCAGTTCGGTCTCCGTTTCCACCACTGTCCGGGCGGCATCGGAAATCAGGAAATACACCTGGCAGTCCGCCTGGACCAGGCAGTCCAGTAAACGCAGGCCATAGGGGGCGCCCGACGCGCCGGTCATTGCCAGGGTAACGGTTCGATGATGCTCAGCCATGGTTGTCCGCCTCCAATGCCCTCAACAGTTTGCCGTGAAATCCCTGGAAGCCGCCGTTGCTCATGATCACCACATGGGCGTCGCCCCCGGCGGCGGCCAGGGTCTTGCGTACCAGTGCGCCGATGTCGCCGACCACTTCCGCGGGCACCGGACTCTGGGCCGCCACCGCATCCAGCGACCAGTCCAGCCCCTCCGGCTGGAACCAGAGTACGGCGTCGGCTCCGGCCGTGGCATCCGCCAGGGCGCCCCGGTGGATACCCATTTTCATGGTATTGGAGCGCGGCTCGATCACCGCCACCACCTTCTCGCGCCCCACCCGGTTGCGCAGGCCCTCCAGGGTGGTGGCAATGGCCGTGGGATGGTGGGCAAAATCGTCGTAGACGCTGACGCCGCCGATTACCCCGAGACTCTCCATGCGGCGTTTGACCCCGGCAAACCGGGACAGGCCCCCACAGGCGGTGGCGGGGGCGACGCCGACATGGCGGGCCGCGGCGATAGCCGCCAGGGCATTGCGGACATTGTGCCGTCCCGTCAGTGTCCAGGCCACCCTGCCCGCCACCTCGCCCCGGTGACTGACGGAAAAGACACTGCCGTCCGCCGATTCCAGTGTCGCCTGCCACTCGCCATCCGGCCCGAAGGTCTCCAAGGGCGTCCAGCAGCCACGTTCGATCACGGCCTTCAGGTTAACGTCGTCCCCGGCAAGGACGATGCACCCCTGCCCCGGTACCGTGCGCACCAGGTGGTGGAACTGGGTCTGGATGGCGGCCAGGTCCGGGAAGATATCGGCATGGTCGAATTCCAGGTTATTGAGGACCAGGGTCCGGGGCCGGTAATGGACGAACTTGGAACGCTTGTCGAAAAAAGCGGTGTCGTATTCATCCGCTTCGACAACAAAAAACGGCGTACCCCCCGCCCGGGCGGAGACACCGAAATTGCCCGGCACGCCACCGATCAGGAAGCCGGGATCGAGGCCCGCGTCCGCCAGCACCCAGGCAAGCATGGAGGCGGTGGTGGTTTTGCCATGGGTGCCCGCCACCGCCAGCACCCATTTATCGCGAAGAAAGTAATCGCCGAGCCACTGGGGCCCCGAGGTATAGGCAAGCCCCCGGTCGAGCACGGCCTCGACACAGGGGTTGCCCCGGGACAGGGCGTTGCCCACCACCACAAGATCCGGCGCCGGCTCCAGCTGGGCGGGGTCGTACCCTTCCACCAGGTCGATGCCGGCCTGTTCCAGCTGGGTGCTCATGGGGGGATAGACATCGGCATCGCTGCCGGTCACCCGGTGTCCGGATGCCTTGGCCAGTTGCGCCAGACTGCCCATAAAAGTGCCGCCAATGCCGAGAATATGTATATGCATCAAATATCCGTATGGACCACGGGAATTGGCCGGATTATGGCATCGACCCGGGCGATACGCCATGGCCGGGCGCACCGTGAAGCAGCCGCTGCGGGCGGGACTGCGCTCCCGGATGCCGGGACAATCGCTTCCGGTATCACAGGCTGGTATTGGGTTCAGGGCGAGGGGCACCTATGCTTGGTCGCAGAAACCCAGGGAGATGGAGCCTTGCCTCGTCGCTATATTCGTCATCCGTCGGAAATTCCCATTGAGGTCGCCGCCGCGGCGGGTAATTTCCAGAGCCGTCACCTTCGGAATATCTCGGTTGGGGGCCTGTGCACCCGGGTGGAGAACTGTTTGCCCGATGGCACCCGGGTGGCCATACGGATACCCCTGTTAACGCCGCCATTCCGTGCCGAAGGCCATGTGGTCTGGTGCCGTACCCTGGCCCCCGGGAATGCATTGATGGGGATCTGCTTCAGCGATCCGGACACGGCTTACGCCATACGCATGGTGGAACAGGTATGCCATATCGAAAGCTACCGCCAGCGCCTGAGTCGGGAGCGCGGTTACGACTGCGACAGCGAGGAAGCCGCACGGGAGTGGATTGCCCGCTACGCACCGGATTTCCCCCCGGTGGACCCGGCGGACTGAACATGGCCCGAACCAATCCTGGCTCCGGCGTCCGGCAACGGACTTCGCCAATATCCGCCCGAAACGCTATAGCAGGCTATCTCCCCATTCCCGGAGAGCCGCCAGCGTTGCACGATCCCGGTTGGAAAGCGCCGGGTCCGCTTCCAGGCGATCGATACTCTGGTGGTACTCATCCATAGAAAGATAACCGTCCCCCGGCTCGGTGAGTTGCCGATACCGGAATTCTTCCCACTGGTGTTGTTCTTCGGCGCCGAGGGTCTGGGGATAAAACCGGGCGCGGTAGCGAAACAGCAACTCCCGGTAACGACTGTCGCGAAACGGGAAGGTCCCGGCGGCCAACTCGTCCGGAGAGGCCTCGCGCACGGCGGGGAGCAGGTCCCTGTCGGCGTTGTCGAGGAAGCCCGCGTAGAGTGCCAACTCCGCATCCGTGTCCGCGTCCATGGGCGGCAGGGCGAAAACCTCGCCGAGTTTTTTGGCCAGGTCGGCGCCTTTCAGCCTGTACCAGTGGTCTTCACAGGCTGAAAGGTCGATACCGAGGCGACGCGCCGCCTCATTATCGAGCAGTTTGGGCGTTGCCAGCACGGGACAGCGGTTGAGATGAATGGCCTTGAGAGGAATTCGTGCCACGGTTTCCGGTAGTTCGCCGGCGGGGGTGAACAAACGCTCCCTGATCGACGCCGCATCCAGCTCCAGCAGTGGCGCCGGATCGGCGGAAAGGTTGTAGGCAATGACCGCGTTTTTGTTGACCGGATGCTGGCACAGGGGAATCATCAGGGCGGTATAGCCGTTTTCCCGGGGCAGGCGACTGGAGACGTGCAGCACCGGCTTGCGGGCGGCCAGGTCGATCAACCGCGCTGCCTGATGCTTGAGCCGGTGTTCGTAGACATACTGGTAGAGTTTGGGCTGCTTGTCCCGCACCAGCCGGGCCATGGCAATGGTGGCCCTGACATCCGACAAGGCGTCGTGGGCGGCCTCATGGGCAATACCGTTGGCGGCGGTAAGGTGTTCCAGCTTGAAGCTGGTGCCGCCGTTCTCGCCCTCCGGCCAGTGAATTCCCTCCGGGCGCAGGGCGCGGGTCAGCCGCAGCATATCGATAATGTCCCAGCGGGAATTGCCGTGTTTCCACTCCCGTTCGTAGGGGTCGAAAAAATTCCGGTACAGGGTGTATCGGGTTACCTCGTCGTCGAAGCGCAGGCTGTTGTAACCGGCACCGCAGGTGCCGGGGCGGGAAAGCTCCTCGACAATACGGGCGATAAATTCCGGTTCCGGCACGCCGCGACTATCGGCTTCCTGTGGGGTGATGCCTGTCACCAGGCAGGCGACGGGATTGGGCAGACGGTCCCGGGGCGGGCGGCAATAGAGGGTCAGGGGCTCGCCTATCTCTTCCAGGTTCTCGTCTGTACGCAACCCTGCAAACTGGAGCGGGCGGTCCCGGGCCGGATCGATACCGGTGGTCTCGTAATCGTGCCAATAGATGGAGTTCATTTCGTTTTCCCGTGCCTATGGCTTCTTCCGTGAAGATGCAGGGCAATTATTGTACTGGCAATCCGCCCCGATTGCCCCGCACGCCCCGGACCGGGACGCGGGCACCCCTCAGGCAAAAAAAACGGCGCCCGAAGACGCCGTTTTGTAGCCAAAAACCAGGGACTACGGCGCCACTACTTCCGTATAGGACATTTCGCCGATAACCCGGCGGTTCTGGGCCCTGCCCTCTTCCGTACTGTTGGTGGCAATGGGCTGGCTCTCGCCGTAACCGACAGTGGAAATCCGGCTGGCGTCGATACCGTACTGCTTGACCAGCTCGGCCTTAACAGCCTGGGCCCGGCGCTCGGAAAGGTCCTGGTTATAGGCGTCGGAGCCCACCGAGTCGGTGTGACCCTCGAGTACCAGGTCGATATCGTCGTGGGCCTTCATGGCATTGGCCACCGCCTGCAACTCGTCGCCGTAAATAGCGCGGACCACTGCCTTGTCGAATTCGAACTCGACATCCAGCTGTACGCGGATGGTGCGCGTTTCGGGTGCCTGCTGGGGTTCCGGTGCCGGCTCGGGTGCGGGCTCCGCGGCGGCCATCGGTTGCGCCGGCGCGGGCTTGCTGAAGTAGTAATTCAGTGCCAGGTTCAAGGCGCCGTCATTGGTGCCATCCTGGCCCTCGCGAACCTTGTGCAGCAGACGCGCATCGGCGCGGAATTCCAGCTGCTCGCCAAACATCTTGGAAACGCCGAGGCCAATACCGGCCTGGTGGGTGTGTTCCTCGTCCGGTTGAAGGTTGTTCACGTCGTCCCGGTCGAAATAGGACAGGCCCGCCACCGCATAGGGGCGCCAGTTGGTATCGGGGGCATCCCCGAACCAGTAATAAAAATCGATTTTCGCCACATCCAGGTCGTCACCGGCGATTTCCCGGCCCACGCCGGCTTCCAGGGCCCAGTCGTTGAAAAAGCGGTAACCCAGGTTAATGCCGGCCACGGCGGCATCGTCGTGGCCATCGATGACCCGCTCGCTATCCAGGTAGTAACCGGTGATTGAAGGACCCAGGTAGATTCCTTCGAGATCGCCGGCACCGGCGCTCATGGTCGCGCCGGCAAGGAGCGTGCCCGCCAATGCAGTAAGCTTTTTCATAAAAAGTTTCCCTTTTTTCCGTTGATTTGTATTGTCTCCCGCTATCGGCGAGAGCCACTTTTTGCTGCCGTTCATGGTAGAAGCAGGCGCGGCTTCAGACAAGCATTTTCATTGAAAATCGCTTAAATTGCCGGCAACGTACAAGAAGTGTTCAATTCCGGCGACATTAATCCGTAGCCGTCAGGCGACAGTCAGCTTCTTCTCCTCGATAATGGCCTGCCACTGCCTGGGGCCGGTCTGGTGAACAGCTTCACCGTTGGTATCGACCGCGACCGTGACCGGCATGTCCTTTATCTCGAACTCATAGACTGCCTCCATTCCCAGCTCCGGGAAAGCCACCACGCTGGAGTCGGTGATCGCCTTGGAAACCAGGTAGGCGGCCCCGCCCACGGCCATCAGGTAGACAGCCTTGTTGTCCCGAATGGCCTCAATGGCCACGGGCCCTCTCTCGGCCTTGCCCACCATGCCGATCAGGCCGGTTTTTTCCAGCATGGTCCGGGTGAACTTGTCCATTCGGGTGGCGGTGGTGGGCCCCGCCGGGCCGACCACCTCGTCGCCCACGGGATCCACGGGGCCCACGTAGTAAATAAACCGGTTGGTGAAATCCACCGGCAACTCCTCGCCATTGGCAATCATGTCGACCATTTTCTTGTGGGCGGCGTCGCGCCCGGTGAGCAGCTTCCCGGACAACAGCACGGTCTCCCCCGGTTTCCAGTCCAGGAGATCTTCCTTGGTAACGGTGTCCAGATTGACACGGCGGACACTGTCGCCCACGTCCCAGGTAATCTCCGGCCAGTGTTCCAGGGACGGCGGCTCCAGGTGCGCCGGGCCGCTGCCGTCCAGAGTGAAATGGACGTGACGGGTGGCGGCACAGTTGGGAATGACGGCCACGGCCTTGTTGGCGGCATGGGTGGGATAATCCTTGACCTTGACATCCAGCACCGTGGTCAGCCCCCCCAGGCCCTGGGCGCCGATGCCCAGCGCATTGACCTTGTACATCAATTCCAGGCGCAGTTCCTCGGCGCGGTTGCCGGCGCCGCGCTCCCGCAGGTCCTGGATGTCGATGGGATCGAGCAGGGCCTCCTTGGCCAGCAGCATGGCTTTCTCGGCGGTACCGCCGATACCCACACCCAGCATGCCCGGCGGACACCAGCCGGCGCCCATTTTGGGAACCTGCTCCAGGACCCAGTCCACCACGGAATCGGAGGGATTGAGCATGGCGAACTTGGATTTGGCTTCCGAACCGCCACCCTTGGCGGCCACATGGACTTCCACGGTATCGCCGGGCACCAGCTGGTAGTGGATCACCGCCGGCGTATTGTCGCCGGTATTCTTCCGGGTGCCGTCGGGATCCTCGAGGATGGACGCGCGCAGGACATTGTCGGGCAGGTTATAGGCCCGGCGCACACCTTCGTTGACCATATCGTCGAGGGACATATCACCCTGCCACTGGACATTCATGCCCACGTGGAGAAAGGCTGTGACGATACCGGTATCCTGGCAGATGGGTCGATGTCCCATGGCACACATACGGGAATTGATGAGAATCTGGGCCATGGCGTCGCGGGCCGCCGGGGATTCCTCTTTCTCGTATGCGCCGTAGACGGCCTCGATAAAATCCACAGGGTGGTAGTATGAGATGAATTGCAGGGCGTCGGCGACGCTCTGAATCAGGTCATCCTGGCGAATTACAGTCATGAGAAATCTCTTCCGTCGGCTTGGCTGGGGCGCCGGATTTTACCCGCTATGGAGTCGGGTTTGAATAGGAAGTGGTCGCGGGCCCCGCCGGAGAACTCCCCCGGTCAGGACCCGCCACCCAATTGCCGGCGGATCTGCGCCAACTGCTCGTTGACCTGCAGGCGGTAGGCGTCGATAGCCTCGATGGCTTCTTCGTTTTTGGCGACCCGACCCTGGAGCGTGCGCTGCATTTTGCCGATGGTGCTTTCCAGGTCCTTGATGTCGCCTGACAATCCTGCGGTTCGCTCGCGCACCTCCTCCACGGCGGCACCGGCGGCGAGGGTGCTGCCGCGCAGGTTCTCCATACCCCGGGCGGTCTGGTCGACCTTCTTCTGCACGGCCTCAACCGTCTGGCGAATATTTTTCACAGCCTCGGCCTGGGACTCCACCGCCTCCGTGTTAGCGGCAATGGCCTTGCGGTTGGTGTCATAGGAGACTCCCCACAATTTTTTGATTTCGGACCAGTGCTTTTCCAGGGCCTCGTCGTGATCCTTGATCTTCATGCGCAGGGCGGCACCGGACTCACTCAGGGACTCGTCCGTGGATTCGATCCGATCCGCCAGCTCGGTAAAGCGGGCGTCCAGGTCAGCCAAGGCCCGGCTCTGGTGACGGGTATAGAAGCCCAGGGCCACGAGCCCCGCCAGCAGAAGCACGGTCATCAGCTTCCAGAAACCACCACCGCCGCTTCGCTTGTCGGCATTGCCCCTGGGGGGCGGCGGCGTCTTCTTGCCGCCCGTGCGCTGGGCATTGGCTTCGTCCCGCTGGGGGACAATGGGGTCGAGGCGCCTGTAGTCCTTGTCACTCATAAGATCGGCATTCCCGGCTGAGATAATGTGCGGCCATTATATCGATACGGCGCTGCAAAAACACAGGTACAAAAAAGCCGGCATCCTCCCGGATGCCGGCTCTCCTTTCCTGCCGCTGGCAGTCTTAGAGCAGTTCGAACACCAGTACGAATATCACGGTCAACAGGATGCTGGAGTGAATCACGCCCTTGACCGAGGCGATGGGGCCCTGCTTGCCGACGAGTCCGTTGATTTCCACCAGGGCGATCAGGATCAGGACGATGATCAGGTCCAGGCCACCGACACCGGTTCCCCAGCCGGCCCCGCCCCAGGTGGTGCTGTGGGGGCTGGCGAGCATGGCGAAAGCCATGGGTGCGGAAAACAGGGTGTTGGTGCGGGACGCGAGCAGCGCCTTGGCCCCGGCCGCGGCGCCGTCGCCCCCTTCCTTCATGCCCAGGGCAATCTGCTGATTGGGCCAGATCACCAGCCAGACGTTGAGGAACATCAGGGTACCCATGGTGGCGCCGATAATGATGTAGTTATTGAGGATATTGTTGTGCCCCATCATCAACAAAAGGAACACACCGGTAATAAAGGTGAACATGGCACCCCAGCGGAACCACCACAGAGCGCGCGGTGCCAGTTTGGCCTTGGCGTCGGGTAGCGCCTCGGCGCTTGCCTCCTTGAAATACGCCCCCTGGATAAAGTTGAAATAATAAAGGATACCGATCCAGGTAATCCCGAAAAGCAGATGCCCCCACCGGAAAAGGAAGTTCAGGAACTCCATGCTGAATATATCGCTCATAGTGGTACCTCATTCTTTTATTCGTTGAGATCCGGGACCAGCGGACCCGGGTGCTGTCAGACTGCCGCAGATTGAGCCGTTTTCTAACCAACGGTTAAACTGCGGGTCACGATCATTGTAGACCCATTATTGACAACCTGAAAAGCCCGTTTTTTTCAGCCTCTGGCGGGCTCCCCCACGAATTCACCCGGATAAGTCACCCAGACTTTGCTAGACTATGGGCATCCAATGCAGCCAGTATTGGATAAATACCTTGACTCGCCTTCACTCCGGTGCACCGGAATCAGTGCCGGAGAGGCAGTTTTTTTATCACATGTTTTCTTGCAGTAATTTAAGGATGAGTGATATGTCTTTTACCCTTCCCGATCTTCCCTATGCCATCGACGCGCTGGAACCTCATATTTCACGGGAAACTCTGGAATACCACCACGGCAAGCACCACGCCACTTATGTCGACAAGCTCAACGACATGATCAAGGGCACGAAAATGGCGGACAAAAGCCTTGAAGAGATCGTTAAGTCCGCAGAGGGCGGACTTTTCAACCAGGCCGCCCAGGTGTGGAACCACACGTTTTACTGGAACTCCCTGTCCCCAAACGGCGGCGGCGAACCCACCGGCGCGGCGGCGGAGGCCATCGACAAGGCTTTCGGCTCCTTCGATAAATTCAAGGAAGCTTTCAATGCCAAGGCCAAGGGCAACTTCGGTTCCGGGTGGACATGGCTGGTCAAGAAAAGTGATGGCAGCGTCGATGTGGTCAACACCGACGATGCACAGACGCCCCTGACCGACAGCAGCCTCACGCCCCTGCTGACCTGCGATGTCTGGGAGCACGCCTACTACATCGATTACCGGAATTCCCGTCCGGATTACCTGAAAGCGTACTGGAACCTGGTCAACTGGGATTTCGTCAACAGCAATCTTGCTTGATCGTCAGGCCCGATTGCCTGTCCTGAAGGCCCCTCACGGGGCCTTTTTTGTTGCCTCTCAATAACTCTTTCCTGTCCGTTAACCCGGCTTGCAAGCGACACCCTGGCGTCGGCCGGTAACCCGCAAAACCGGTTCAGTCCGCAAAAACCGATCTCCCAAATAATTCTCAAAGGGAAATAACAGACAAAAAAGGCCCCGCAATATGCGGGGCCTTGTCGGGCTGTGCTCTTTCGAGCAGGTAGCGGGGTCGGCTTACATCATGCCGCCCATGCCACCCATGCCGCCCATTCCGCCCATATCGGGCATGCCGCCACCACCGGACTTCTCGTCGTCCGGCGCATCAGCCACCATGGCTTCGGTGGTGATCATCAGGCTGGCAATGGAGGCCGCGGCCTGGAGCGCGGTACGGGCTACCTTGGCGGGATCGAGAATACCCATTTCGATCATGTCGCCGTATTCACCGGAGCTGGCGTTGTAACCGTAGTTGCCGTCGCCCTGCTTGACCTTGTCGACCACGATGGAGCCTTCCTCGCCACAGTTCTCGACGATCTGGCGCAGGGGCGCTTCCATGGCGCGCCGGGCAATCTTGATACCCACGGCCTGGTCGTCGTTGTCGCTGGCCAGGTTCTCGATGGCCTTCTGGGCGCGCACCAGAGCGACACCGCCGCCGGGCACAACACCCTCTTCCACTGCCGCTCGAGTGGCGTGCAGGGCATCCTCGACGCGGGCCTTTTTCTCCTTCATTTCCACTTCGGTGGCTGCACCTACGCGGATAACGGCAACACCGCCGGCCAGCTTGGCGACACGCTCCTGCAGCTTCTCGCGATCATAGTCGGAGGAGGTATCTTCCATCTGGGTGCGGATCTGCTTGACCCGGGCCTCGATGTCCTCGTGAGAACCGCCGCCGTCGACGATGGTGGCGTTTTCCTTGGTCATGGCCACGCGCTTGGCCGTACCCAGGTGATCGAGGGTGGCATTTTCCAGTTCCAGGCCCACTTCCTCGGAGATCACGGTACCGCCGGTAAGGGTGGCGATATCCTGGAGCATGGCCTTGCGACGATCGCCGAAGCCGGGCGCCTTACAGGCGGCGACCTTGACGATACCGCGCAGGTTGTTCACCACCAGGGTGGCCAGGGCTTCGCCTTCCACGTCCTCGGCAATAATCACCAGCGGCTTGCCGGCCTTGGCGACGTTTTCGAGGAGGGGAAGCAGCTCGCGGATATTGGAAATTTTCTTGTCAACCAGCAGGATGAAAGCATCCTCGTGCTCGGAGCTCATGCTTTCCTGGTTGTTGATGAAGTACGGGGAGAGGTAGCCGCGATCGAACTGCATGCCCTCGACCACATCCAGCTCGTTCTCGAGACCGGAACCTTCCTCGACGGTGATAACACCTTCCTTGCCAACTTTTTCCATGGCATCGGCGATGAGCTTACCGACGATGCTGTCGCTGTTGGCGGAGATAGTGCCCACCTGGGCAATTTCCCTAGATTCGGAGCAGGGCCGGGCAATCTTGCGGATTTCTTCCACGGCGGCGGTCACGGCTTTGTCGATACCGCGCTTCAGGTCCATGGGATTCATGCCCGCAGCAACGGACTTGAGGCCTTCGCTCACGATGGCCTGGGCGAGAACCGTGGCGGTGGTGGTGCCGTCACCGGCTTCGTCGGAAGCGCGGCTGGCCACTTCCTTGACCATCTGTGCACCCATATTCTCGAACTTATCCTTCAGCTCGATTTCCTTGGCCACGGATACCCCGTCCTTGGTGACGGTGGGCGCGCCGAAGGATTTGTCGAGGACCACGTTACGCCCCTTGGGACCCAGCGTGACCTTTACGGAGTCGGCCAGGACATTGATGCCCTTGAGCATTTTTTGGCGGGCATTTTCACCAAATTTCACATCTTTTGCTGCCATTTTTAATTCCTTCCTTTCTAAGGCTGTTGACTCAGAAAAATCGTTTCAGCGAGTGCGAATCAACCTTCGATGACACCGAAGATATCGCTCTCACTCATGATGATCAGCTCGTCGTCGCCATCAGTGATGGTGTTGCTGTCGGCAAAGCGGCCGAAGACGACGGTGTCGCCCACCTTCACACCCAGGGGACGCACATCACCGTTTTCCAGGAGCTTACCCTCGCCCACGGCGACAACTTCACCCTGGTTGGGTTTTTCCTTGGCGGAACCGGGCAGGACGATGCCGCCCGAGGTTTTTTCCTCTTCTTCCTTGCGACGCACTACAACGCGATCGTGTAAGGGACGAATTTTCATTTTCGACATTCTCCAACTCTATTATTGGTTAACCCTAGCCCGGAGCCCGGCTGGGCCAAAACTCCGGAACTGACCTCTATCTGGAGTCACCCCCGGCAAATTCAAGGGGGACAGCGTAAAAAATTTCATACCGATTGCTAACCGGCACTCCCCTCAATGGGGGTCGCCGGCGGTAATTCAAGGGGGGAAACTACTTTCGGCGCGGATCGTCGTCCCGCCAGAATTCCCCTTCCAGGGCCGAGGGATCGCGCCCGCTGTCCCGGGGGTGGACTCCATAGGCCGAAAATGACACCAGCTTGAAGCGGCTGATGGCCCAGCGCACCAGAAGACGCCGGGTGGGCGGGAACAGCCCCATAAAGCCGAAGCCGTCGGTCATGAACCCCGGCGTCAGCAACAGGGCGCCGCTCACCGCCAGGACCATGGCTTCCAGCATCTCCTGGGCGGGCAGCTCACCCTCGTCCAGGCGCCGGCGGCCCCGGGTCAGGGTCTGGAAACCCTGCTGGCGCAGCAGGGCGACACCGATGACCGCCGTGAGCAATACCAGGCCAATGGTGGGCCACGCACCGATCAGGCCGCCGACCTTGATCAGCAGCCACATCTCGATAACCGGAATAACAATAAAAAGCAGAAACAGAAAGCGCATGGCTCGACCCATGGTGGCTGTATGTTGGTTACATTGGGGGCAAGGCGGGCTTTTCAACCCTGGCAGCTCGAACCACCCCCGGCTCTGCCCTGCTCCGGATCATCGGGGAGCCAGGTGCTCGGCCCCGGCATCGGCGCGCAGGGCCCGACGCCACAGCCAGGCCGCCATCAGTACGGCGGGCAGCCCCATGGCCGCGGAATAGAGGAAGAACACCGAGTAGTTGCTGGCATCGACGATAATCCCCGAAAAGCCACTCAGGAACTTGCCCGGCAGGGTCATGAGGGAACTGAACAGGGCGTACTGGGTGGCGGTATAACTGCGGTTGGTGAGACTCGACAGGTAGGCGATAAAAGCCACATTGGAAAACCCGGCACTGAGGTTATCGGCGCTGATCACCGCCGCCAGCCAGCGGATGTCGGGGCCGACCTGGGCCAGATGGGCGAACAGCAGATTGGTCAGGGCCACCAGCACCGCGCCCGCCAGCAGGGGCCGGTGAATGCCGTAGCGGACCACCAAGAGCCCACCCACAAAGGAGCCGGCGATGGTCATCAAAAAGCCAAAGACCTTGCCGATATTGGCGATTTCCAGCTTGCTGAAACCCAGGTCCAGGTAGAAAGGGTTGGCCATGATGCCCATGGTGATATCGCTGAGCCGATAGATCGCGATAAATGCCAGCAGGCCCAGGGCCACGGCGCCGTTGCGCCGGAAAAAGTCCACGAAGGGCGATACCACCGCACCCAGGAACCAGGCCTCCAGACGATGCAGAAGACCGGGCCGGTCGGCATGCAGCCGATGCAGGAGTTCCCGCTCCAGGGCCAGGGTTTCCGGGCGCGGTTGATGGGGCGGCTCCGACACCAGCAATACAGTCACAACGCCGACCAGCATGAAGGCCGCCATGCACAGGTAAGCCACTTCCCAGCCATAGCCGTGGGCGATGTAAAAGGCTCCCGCGCCGGCGACCAGCATGGCCAAACGGTAACCGAAAATATAGGTGGCCGACATGGCGCCCTGGTACTCGTCAATGGCGGACTCGATACGGAAGGCATCGATGGCCACATCCTGGGTGGCAGCGGCAAATGCGACGACGACAGCACTGACCGCCAGGGGCGCCAGGCTTGCGGTGGGGTCGGTTGTCACCATGGCAGCCAGGCCGCCGGCCACACACAACTGAGCCATCAGCATCCAGCTGCGTCGCTGACCCAGCCAGCGGGTCAGGCCGGGCAGCGGCAGCCTGTCCACTACCGGCGCCCAGAGCACTTTAATGGAATAGGTGATGCCCACCCAGCCGAAAAAACCGATGGAGGTCTTGGCCAGGCCCTCGTCGGCAAGCCAGGCAGTGAGGGTAGAGAACACCAGAAGCAGGGGCAGGCCGGCGGAAAAACCGAGAAAAAAGAGGGCGACGACCTTGGGATTGGTATAGACGAGCAGCGCATCCCGCCAGCTTCGGGCCTCGGCGGCGCCACCGGCCGCCGGCCGCGATGTTCCGGTCTCGAACATCCGGCCGCCTCAGACCAGCAGTGTGAGGATGGCCGCCAGGCCCAGCCAGAGCACCAGCGCCCGATCGAAAAGGGCCACCACGTCGCCGACTTCGGCGGCGCTCAGACGCAGGGAATTCTCGTCCGCGCCCGGCACGGGTTTAAGGTCCAGGGCGCCGTATACATAACCCTCGAGCACTGCGGAGGTGGTCAACAAACCGTCGAAAAGGGTGGTGCGCCAGTGGCGCATGGCGGCGGCGAAATCCCCGACCAGAGCGAACACCAGACCCAGCAATCGCAGGGGAATCCACTCCAGAATCCAGAGCAGGTTGTCGGCGTGTCCTTTTTCGGGGCCATCATCCAGGTCCAGATCACGATGCAGCTCCGCCAGCCGGTAAAGCAGGGCCCCCGGCGCACCCAGCACCATAAACCAGAAAATCACCGGGAAATACCGCTCAAAATAGCGGTAGGGGATAGCCGATAGCGCCTCCCGGTGCAAATGTTGCCAGTCCTCTGCGCGCCCCTGGCGGTGCGCCATGTTGAACTCGGCGGCATCGTGGTAGGCAGCCTGGAGATCGGCGCGTTCGAGATCGTCGCGGTAGGTTGTCACCAGGTCGTCCATGTCGCCGCGACCGAAGGAATAGAGCAGCACCAGCAGGCCCAGGGCGATCAGGGGCAGGTTGAACAGGAAACCGGCGAGCAGCCCCATTACCAGCCACAGGAGCAGAACCGGCCCCAGGATCGAAAACAGCAGACGACCGGCGGGGATCGCGGCCAGCCAGGACTGGCCGCCGAGCCGGGCCACCCAGTTCCGGTACCACAGGTCCCGGTGCAGGCGGGGCAGACTGCCATAGTGGCGGAGGATGACCACGGCAATCACGGAAAGGAGAAATTTCATGATCGCGCCTCTTTTTGTGTAGTGTCGTGGAGAAAGTACACGTACAGAGTTCCTCCCTTCGGGCAGACCGCCAAGGGGCCATCCGTAGCGTTGCGCCTTCTCGACATAGGTCCAGTATGCCTTCTAAACCGCGCCTTACGGCTAACCCCTTCGCGGCCCGCTGGAAGTGCACTCTCTCCTCAACCCTACACTAGCAGTTGATGGAACCGGCGCCAATCGAAGGCTTCGCCGGGGTCGGTCTTGCGTCCGGGGGCGATGTCGCAATGCCCCACGACCCTGCCCCGGTCAATCGCCGGGTAGGTTGTCATCAGGGCCCGGGCGACATCCGCCAGGACCCGGTATTGCCGGTCAGTATAGGGAACGCTGTCGGTTCCCTCCAGCTCAATGCCAATGGCGAAGTCGTTGCACTTTTCCCGGCCCTCAAAAGAGGAGACTCCGGCGTGCCAGGCCCTGTCCAGAAAGGAGACAAACTGGGTAATGTTTCCCTCACGGTCGATAAGCAGATGGGCGGAAACCCGCAGATCGGCGATTTCCTCGTAAAAGGGGTGTCGGGTGCAATCCAGCCGGTTGGTGAAAAACTCGCAAATTGCCTCGCCGCCGAACTCGCCGGGAGGCAGACTGATATTGTGGATGACCAGCAACGAAGGCAATTCCCCTGAAGGCCGGGCATCGGCGTTGGGGGACGGCAGGCACCGGGCCTCGCGCAGCCAGCCGTCATCGACAATCATGCCGGTGCCGAACCGCCCGAAGCGGCCCGCCCGCGCTGCTGGATATCGGCCACGACGGCGTCGAAAGCGCGGTCGAACAGGTGCGAGTTATCCAGGACGATGAGATTGCCTTCCTGCATTTTCACGGCCATGCGGTAGCGGTAATCCTCCGCGACTTTCTGGCCCTTGCGGTTGGTGAATATATGTTTGGTGGTGGGCTTGATCACCCCCACCAGCTTGCACCGGACCGGCTGTTCGCCCTCGTCCCGGAACTCCACCCAGGTGCCCCGACGCAGGGCATCCACTGCCTCCAGGGCGCCGGCGCCCGCCTCTTCCTGGAACGCGGGCTGGGTCCGGCGCATGCCGGGCAGATCCACGACCAGGTCCTCGATGTACTGATCCTGCAATGCCTCATCGGCCGGCGCCGGCGCGTTGCCGTCCGATTCCCGGCGGCTCTCCAGCAATTGCTCGATGGCACCCAGGTATCTGCCCGCCTCGTAGTTGTCCACGGCGACATCGGCCAGGCGCTGGCGAAGGGTCTCGATCAGTTGCTGGCAATGCTCCCGGTCCGCGGCCAGCGACCGGCGCTGTGGCGCCGGGGCAACGGTCTCCAGCAATTGATCCAGCAAGTAGAGTCCGTTCAGCCACTCGTCGGAAGCGGTACCACGCTTGAGATAGGCGAAGAACAGTACTTTGCTCCAGCCTTTCTCCGCAAACTCGACTACGGCCCTGGGAAAATGGTGGTGATGGAGCCGCTGATGCATTTCTTCGGCAATGCGGGTGTGGGCCTCGTTAATGCGCTCCTGCGCCTCCTCCTCCTGCAATATGCGTTGCTCACGGACCATCAACCGGCGCCGGTCCTTGTCGACAAAATCGATAAACTCGGTAAGCAACGCCGTGATTTCACGGACGTTGGCTTCGATACGACTCAGGCTTTCGATGACTTCCTGAACCTTGTCGTACAAGGGATCATTGTCCAGGTCTTCCCCCTCCATGAATCCGTTGGAGGCACGGATAAGCTCGTTGATCAGCCGCCGGCCCGGGTGCTTTTGTTGTTCCAGAAAATGGGGGTCGCGAAGGGCGAGGCGCGTGACGGGCAGTTCCAGGCGAAGTATCAGACGGTCCAGCTCCTTGGGCACCAGTTCCCGGTTGCCGATGTACTGGAACAGGTTATCCATGACACGGATGATGCTGCGGTCCATGGCGTCAAGGCTCGACAACGACTGGTTGGCGGCGGCCAGCTTTTCCTCCAGGAAGTTCTCCAGTCCCCGTTCGGCAAGGAAATCCAGCACCACCTCCATATCGGCACCGGTCTGCAGGTCGGTGATGGCCTCGAGTAGGTCGTCGACCTCCAGCCGCTGGCCGCCCGTGCCGGCGGCTTCCTCCTGCCCGTCGTGTCCCAGCGCCGCGTGCAACTCACCAAGCAATTCGCCGTAAAAGCGATCCCGCACCCCTCCGGAAGACGATTTGGACGCCCTTTGCGGTTGCGAGGTTGTCGGCTCGGACTTCTCGGGTGTCTGTTCTTTTGCGAGCTCCTGCCAATCCTGACGGGGCTCGGCAACTTCGCCGGAAACGGTGGCACTGCCCTCCCGACCGGCGCCATTACGGCCGCTGCCGTCCCCCGCTTGTGGCGCAGGCTTAGGCTCCGGTTTGGGCTTGGGCGGCTTCTCGTCCAGGTTGGGAAGAATACCCATGTCTTTCAACAACTGGTTGCTATCGCCGATGTACCGGGGCCACTCCCGGAGCACATAGCGTTCGAACAGTTTCAGCAACACCAGCTTGGGCTTGAGCCGGATATCCAGTATCCGCAACTGGCGGACAAAGCTTTCGCTGATCAACTCCGGGAAGAAAGGGTTGCGCTTTTCCACAAGGGGAAAGTTCATGGCGTGACAAATACGGTGGTTGAGCTGGTCCAGGTCCGGCTGGCATGCCTCGGTGGCTCTGGATACCATATTGTCGAAGGCAATCATCTCCTCGAGTTCGTCATTGTCGAGAACCTGCAATTCGGAGGCGTCGATACCCGTGTCCCAGTGTCCGTTGTCGGCAGCGCCCAGACTATCGAAACCCTCGCTGGCGCCGCCCAGGAACTCGCTCTCCAGCGTTTTACGCCGGCTGCGCAGCTTGCGCATGGCATCGTAGTAAAGGGTTTGCTCGTTGGCGCTATCGGCATTCTCGGCCAGGTCGAAGAAAGTTTCATCCACCCGCTCCAGCACAGTGGTAATGTGCTCCTGCAGGAAAAGCCGGGCGCGATCCCGCAGCATCCGCAGCGGCGAGGGTCGCCGGGGATCCTGGCCCGTTCCGTCGCGGCGCGGCGAGCGGGAATCCTGACCTTCTTCCATGTTCCAATCTCGTGAGCGGGCTAAAACCGGGTCTATTATTTTTGCACTTACTTATGCTTAATAATCAGATATTTATAAGGCATTTTTCTATAACCATTAAGGACTTGTCAACCACAAAAGCCGACCGCTCCGGCAAAGTGTGATTATCACCGAAGTTGGCTGCTATAATTTCGCCCTCCCGAACCGGGCTGACAAGCACAGCAACTATGGACCAACACCTACAGGGGGACATCGCCCGCGGTGTCCGGCAAGCCCTCGCCGAGGACATCGGCAGCGGCGACATCACCGCCATGCTCATCCCCGAGAATGCCATCGCCGAGGCCACCATTGTCTCCCGGGAAGATGCCGTTATCTGCGGCCAGGCCTGGGTCGAAGCGGTCTTTGCCGAACTCGACAGCGGCGTCTACCTGCACTGGCTGGTGGACGAAGGAGCCGATATCCAGCGCAACGAGGTGGTCTGCAAGCTGGCCGGCAACGCCCGCACCCTGCTTACCGGCGAACGCACTGCCCTGAATTTCCTGCAAACCCTGTCGGGCACCGCTACGGCTTCCCGCTACTATGCCAGCCTTGTGGCCGGCACCGACATCAAGATTCTCGATACCCGCAAGACCCTCCCCGGTCTGCGCCTGGCCCAGAAATACGCGGTACAGACCGGCGGCTGCCATAATCATCGTTTCGGCCTCTACGATGCATTCTTGATAAAGGAAAACCATATTGCCGCCTGTGGCGGTATAGGCAACGCGGTGGCCGCGGCCCGGGAAATCGCGCCCCTCAAACCCGTGGAGATCGAGGTGGAAAACCTGGACGAGTACCGGCAGGCCCTCGATGCCGGCGCGGATATCGTCATGCTCGATAATTTCAGCGAGGAGGAACTGAAGGAGGCCATACGCCTCAAGACAGGAAGCGTGAAGCTAGAAGTATCCGGCAACCTGGATGCGGAAAGCATTGCCGGGGTCGCCCTGCCGGGCATCGACTACCTGTCCTCCGGCAGCCTGACCAAGCACTGTCGCGCGGTGGACTACTCCATGCGTTTCGTCCTCTAGGGGCAACAGATCAAGGGAGAAAATACGTGATTTACAGTCTTGGCGACAAAAAAGTCGTCAAAAAGGGGAAATGCTTTATCGCCGACTCCGCTGATGTCATCGGCGATGTGGAAATCGGCGACCGGGCCAGCATCTGGTTCAACGTGGTCATCCGCGCCGACAACGACAAGGTGATTATCGGCGACGACACCAATATCCAGGACTGCTCGGTCCTGCACGTGGACGAGGGTTCGCCCCTGCACATCGGCAAGGGCGTGGTGGTGGGCCACAAGGTGATGCTGCACGGTTGCACTATCGGCGACGACACCCTGATCGGCATGAACGCAGTCATCCTCGATGGCGCCCGGATCGGCAAGGGCTGCCTGATCGGCGCCAACACCCTGATCCCGGAAGGGAAGGAAATTCCCGACGGCTCCCTGGTGATCGGCTCCCCGGGCCGGGTCAAAAGGCAGTTGACCGAGAAAGAACAGGCCGGTATTCGCGAGGGTGCCGAGCACTACGTGAACAAGTCCCGTTTGTTTCAGGACCAGCTCAAGCCGCAAAAAGGCTGAGCCCGGGCCGCAAACCCAACCCATCCAACAGAAATCCTGGTTCCGGCGTGATGTCCGGTAGGGTTTGGTGATGCCCCGATAATTTATGTTCTAATTCCCGCACGGGATCCGACATGGGCCCGGCAGGCCTTATTGGGAAGGGGAAAGCACACACATGTGGTTTGGCAAAGTAATTGGCGGCCTCATCGGTTACGCCGCCGCCGGCATTCTGGGCCTGATCATTGGCGTCATTGTCGGCCACTATTTCGACAAGGGGCTCGTCAGCGTCCTGAAACCTGTCACCGCCGAGCAACGCCGGCGTATTGAAGCCCAGTTCTTCAGGACCGTCTTCACCCTGCTGGGCCGCCTCGCCAAGTCTGACGGCCGCATCTCCGAAGAGGAGGTTTCCCATACCGAACACCTGATGAGCCGGATGGGCCTGCATTCCGACCACCGACGGGAAGCCATCGACCTTTTCAAGGAGGGGGCCGAAGCCGGGTTTTCGGTGGACCGGGAGGTCGCCGAGTTCAAACGCGTCTGCTCCGGCCACGCAAACCTCGCGCGGATGCTGCTCAACTATCTGCTGTCTCTGGCCATTGCCGACGGCGTTCTGACCCGGGAGGAAGAAGCGCTGTTGCGCCAGGTGGCACTGGCCCTGGGCGTGTCGGGCCGCATGTTCGATCAGCTCATTCGCATGATCCAGGCCCAGACCCACTTCCAGGATTACGGCGCCGGCCGGGCTCCCGGCCCCGACCGGGACGAACTGGCCACGGCCTATGAAGCCCTGGGCGTCGACCCCGATGCCACGGATGCCGAAGTGAAAAAGGCCTACCGTAAGCTGATGAGCGAGAACCACCCGGACAAAGTGATGGGTCAGGGGGTGCCGGAGGACATGGTCCAGTTGGCCACTGAGCGTTCCCAGGAAATCCAGACCGCCTATGACCTTATCAAGAAACACCGCGACAAGAGTTGACGGCGGTTATTCGCCCTGGTCGAGTTCCACGTAGGGCTTGAGTTCCTTGAAGTGACAGCGCTGGCCATCGGGCAGAATAACGGTGGTGGACCTGTCCAGGTCGAAGGGACCCATGGTGGAAAACCCGATGGTTTCCGCGTAGCGGATACCCGGGCAGGGGGAAAAGAAAGTCGCCACCAGCCTGCCGTGGCGATACGTCTCGATAATAAGCGTATTGTTATCCACGGCTCGCCAGTTCTTGATGTCGCTGGAGCCGAATGTGGAGTGAATGACCACCGACTCGTCACCCGTCTTGAACAGGGTGACCTGCTCCGATTCTCTCTCCTGCCGGGGCGACTGCCCCGTGCATGCGCTCAGGCCTGCAGCGAGGATCAGCACCGCGCCGATTTGCCAGATTCTGCACATCGCAACACCTCCAGACATCGATACAATAAACCCTGACGCCATTCACACCGGCCCGCATCGCAAGTTCGCTCTATCCGTGATTCAGGTACGGGAAGGGATGCCGTGACGACAATTTATGACCGGGGACACCCAGGTCCAAAGGTCTTCCACCCACTTTTCATCAATAGCGGCGGAAATGACGGTCAGGGCGCCCAGCGCATAAATTCCTGCAACTGGTGTTGTCCCAACACCACCCAGCGCGGAGCCGATTCGCCGTCGCCGGCGGGCACCAGTGAAGGATGGCGATCCATGATTCTCCGGACAAGTTCCTCCTGGTCATTGCTGACATCGATAAAAAGTACGTGCTTACTATCGGCAAGCAACTGCTCGAAACGCCGGAAACGCTTGTTGCGCTCCTGGAAACCGAGAAACCCGCCTTCCCAGGTGCAAAAGCCCAGCACCACGATGGCAAAAAAGACAAAGGGCACCCAGCCCACCTCGCTTGCCCAGCCCGCGAAATAGGCAACAACAAGCACCAGTGCCGCCCCTGCGGCGCCGATAGCCAGACCCCAGAGCCCCGCGCGGATCACGTCGGTTTTCATAAAATCCGTGACCGCATGCAGATGATGCTTTTCGAGGGCCGCCTCGTTGTCGCTCAGCACGTGGATTTGCGGCGTCAGGACTCCTTCGGCCTCAAGCTCCCTTTCCACGTTTTCAAGTTCGTCGATATTGTCGCTGACAAAATAATGACGGTTCATGGAACCCTCCCTTCTCGACTGAAAACCTTATTACTCAACCGCGCTTTTTTAGCCGGTTTCCCGAAAGGTTAGTTCAAATTGGCGGGAGTCGCCGGGTCGGTACTCATTCCGCCCCGGCCGGGGAGGAAACAGACCGCCGGCTGCCAATGTTCAGCCAGCAGGCGAAGAGCGCATAAAGGCAGGAAAGGCCAAACAACAACCGGGTTACCCATAACAGGGTGCCATACTGGGCAGGCTGGATTTTTTCGCCCCCGAGAAAAAGCGAAATAAACAGCAAAACCAGCACCGTACTCCAGATATTGCCAAAATTGCGGGACAGGTTAATCAGTGCCGAGGATTCACCCAGCCGGTTGGCGGACACCGCACTCAACCCGGCACTGTTGTTCGGCGTCGAAAACAACCCCATGCCCACACCGATCAAAAGCAGGCCGGCCAGAATATGGAGAGCAGGCGTATTGAAACCGGCGGCCGCCAGGACGGCAAAACCACAGGCGACGCAAAAGCTGCCCGCGGCGGCGATGGATTGCGGATTGTGCCGATCCGCGAGCCGGCCCGAAATGGGGGACATGAAAGCCATGACCATGGCCTGGACAAACATGATGGAGCCCGCCTGCGCCGGCGATTTGCCCAGAATATACTGGAGATAAAGGCTGAGCAGGAAAACCAGGGGATAGGCACTGGCATACATGAGCGCGGCATTGGTTATAGCCCGGAAAAAGTCCCGGTTGGCCCGCACCGCGCGAACATCCACCAGGGGATGCGGAGCGCGTGCCAGATGCCGAATAAAGTAGGCAAGAACCAGGACGCCCAGAACCACCAGCGACAACCCGGGGAGACCGGGCACGAGGGAAAAGCCGATACTGAGGGACAGCGCCCACACGGCCAGGGCGGCACTCCCGCGCCAGTCGAAGGGCTGGACAACGGTACTTCGCCACTCGCCTTTCAACTTGGCGACAATCAACACCGTCACCGCCAGGCCCAATGGCACCTGGACCAGGAAAACACTCCGCCAGCCCGCAAATTCCGTGAGAAAGCCGCCCACCAGGGGCCCTCCGGTCAAGCCCAGGTAAGCGGACCCGCTGATAATGCCGATGGCCGTGCCCCGGAAATGCACGGGAAAGGTGGAAAGAACAATGGCCATGCCGCAGGCAAACAACATGGCACCCCCAATCCCCTGCACTACCCGGGCGGCCAGCAGCCAACCAATAGCGGGCGCCAGCCCGGCCAACAGAGTCCCCAGGGTGAGCAGCACCACGCCCAGCAGAAAAACCCTGCGCCGCCCATAGGTATCCGCCAGCCTGCCAAAAGGCAGCAACAGTACGACATTGGTGAGCAGGTAGGCCGTGGGAATCCAACTCAACAGCAAAGCACTGGCGTGCAGGTCCTCGCCAATGGCCGGTATGGCCACGTGAGTGGATGAAAGCGTCATGGCCGACAGGATGTAACAGACTGAAATGGTGGCAAGCGCCGTCCAGCGGGCGGCACGGCTTTGCTGGTAATAGTTACGGGTTTGTTCAGGGTCCAAGCATGCCTCCGGACGGATCAGGGAGGCCAATTGTATCGACTGGATCACGCGTTAACACGGCGCAATCGCCCCAGGGCGTTTTTTCTCGTACAATACAGCCGTTGAGGCTTCTCCCAATGCGTGATGCTATGGGCACTTTAGTACGAATTGATAAAGGCGCGGCGACCAGAGCCCTGGCCCTTGCCGCGACGATAGCCCTGGCCTGCCATTCGGCGTCGGGTACCGCCAGCGAAAGCCGGGACGACGAGGGTTACACCTCGATGCCCGTCGCACCGCTGCTGCCCGATATTAAGCCGGATCTCGGCTTTAACGCGAAAAATCTGGGCAAAAATCTCGATAATGGCGAATCCGAAGCCATGCCCCCCTACGGTGCGATTACCCTGCTGGGCAGGACCGTGTCTCCCGGCACCACCGCGCGCCTGACCTGGGAGCCCCAGGACACCTTTGAAAGTATTGCCGCGCCCACCCCGGTGCTGGTCATGAATGGCACCAAGGCCGGGCCCACCCTGTGCCTGACCGGAGCCGTGCATGGCGACGAGATCAACGGTATCGAGATGATCCGGCGGGTTTTCTTCGAACTGGAACCTGAAAAAATGTCCGGGGTGTTGGTGGGAGTTCCCATCGTCAACCAGCTCGGATTCCGGCGCAGTTCCCGCTATCTGCCGGACCGCCGAGACCTCAACCGCTATTTTCCCGGCCACCCCAAAGGCAGTTCGGCATCCCGCATCGCCTACGCCTTTTTCAACGACGTGGTGCGCAATTGCGATGCCCTGGTCGACATCCACACCGGCTCTTTCCATCGCACCAATATTCCTCAACTGCGGGCCGACATGAACGACACGCGGGTGATCCAGCTCGTCCATGGTTTTGGCGGCATGGTGGTCCTGCACAGCGACGGTGCCGAGGGCACACTGCGCCGGGCAGCCGTGGAGGCGGGCATACCCTCCGTCACCATCGAGGCCGGCGAACCCATGCGCATCCAGGAGGATGTGGTTGAAGACGGGGTAGAACGTATCCGCGCCCTGATGACCAACCTGGGCCTCTACAGGCGACCGTTACTGTGGAGTAGCGACAAGCCTGTCTACCTGAACTCAAGGTGGGTGCGCAGCGAGCAGGGCGGACTGTTAATCAGCGATATCGCGATCGGGGAAAAGGTCAGAACAGGTGAACTGCTGGGCAAGGTGGTCAATCCCATCACCAATATGGAACACCCGGTCAAATCACCCTACGATGGCCAGGTAATAGGAATGGCCCTCAACCAGGTGGTAATGCCCGGCTATGCGGCCTACCACATCGGCATAGAAGCCACGGAAGAAACACTGGAAAAACCGGAGCTCGAGACCCTGGGCGTGGAAAATACCGAAGATCGCCAGGCGAGCATAACCGTTCTGTCCGATATGGAAAGCGACGGCGAATAGGCGAACCTGCCCACAACCAGGGCCTTTACCCCGTCTCCATCACGGCTGCTATAAATTTAAAAAAACCCCGGCTGCAAGCGGCAGACGGGGTTTTTTAATCAGGCTGTTGCGGCTATCTCCCGATCAGGAAACGACGCGAACCTCTTCAGCCTGGGGACCTTTTTGACCCTGGGTAACACGGAACTCAACGCGCTGACCTTCGTCGAGCTTCTTGAATCCGTCGGCAATAATGGCGCGAAAGTGGACAAACACGTCCGGACCGTCGTCCTGCTGAATGAAACCGAAGCCTTTGTCAGCATTGAACCACTTCACGGTGCCTGTAGTAGTAGACATAACTTAACCTTTTGTAACCAAAATACCCCGTCTGGGGCTTCTAACATAATATGCCCTTGCGGGCGCCTAGCAGGAATTGCAGGGATGACTCAATGACGACGTGACGAGGTACTACCCGAGAAACTTCGATCAGTGTACATAAAGCAGGCTGTATTCCATGCTGACTCTCAATATAATCCCTGTCGGATAAAAGTCAATGAAATTTCGTACGATAAAAACGACCTGCGCGCGGCGGCTCTGACACCGCCCCATAGCCGGCCTACCCCAACTGCCTGTCGCCTGGATCAGGGTTCGCGCCCCCTATTCCCGGACCACTGATAACGGCAGCCGCTCCGTTTTGGCCGGTTGTCTCCTCGCCCCGGATTAGGCGGAACCCAGGCTTCGCACTTTATGGTCGGCGCCGGCATATCCATGATGCTTTGCCGACGTGCGGAACTGAACTAGACTCGGATTTCATTCCCGCTTCCTGCTTGCAAAAAGGACTCTGCCATGGCAATTCAGACTCGTCTTATCGATTACACCGACGGCGACACCCACCTGGAGGGCTACCTGGCCCTGGACAACAGCTTAGACCAGCCGAGACCGGGCGTTCTAATCGCTCACGCCTTTGGCGGCCGCAGCGATTTCGAGTGCGAAAAAGCGCGACTGCTGGCCCAGCAGGGCTACGTGGGTTTTGCCATGGACATGTACGGTGAAGGAAGGGGCGGCGATACCTTCGAGGAAAACAGCGCCCTGATGCAACCGTTCCTGGATGATCGGGAAAAGCTTCAGAAACGCATGACACTGGCATTGAGCGCCCTGCGCCAGCAACCGGAGGTGGACGATGACAATCTCGCTGCCATGGGTTTCTGTTTCGGCGGCCTGTGCGTACTCGATCTTGCCCGAACCGGCGCCGATATCCGGGGCGCGATCAGCTTTCACGGGCTGTTGACGCCGCCGGGCAACACCGCCGACACCCCCATCAAGGCAAGGATCCTAGCGCTGCACGGTTACGATGACCCCATGGTGCCGCCCCAGAGCCTCCTGGATTTCGCCAATGAGATGACCGGCGCGGGCGCCGACTGGCAGGTCCATGCCTACGGCAATACCCTTCACTCCTTCACCAACCCGGAAGCCAACGACCCGGAGTTGGGGGCCAAATACGACGCCGCCGCCGATCGCCGCTCCTGGACCAGCCTACTCAATTTCCTCGAGGAAATATTCTAACGTTTTCCATGGGGCCGGATCAGGGAACGACGACACCGGCCCCGGTAAACCGGCCCTGGCGGAGGTCGTCCAGGGCGCGGTTGGCATCTTCCAGGGAATAAGTATGGACCTCAGTGGTCACCGGAATGCGCGCGGCCAGGGGCAGGAACTCCTCACCGTCGCGCCGGGTCAGGTTGGCCACTGAGCAGAGTTCCCGCTCGCCCCAGAGCAAGGAATAGGGAAAACCGGGAATATCGCTCATATGGATGCCGGCACAGACCACCCGCCCTCCCCGACGCACCGCCGCCAGCGCCGCGGGCACAAGCTCTCCCACCGGGGCGAAAATAATGGCGCCATCCATTGCTGTCGGCGGCCTCTCGCTGGACCCGCCCGCCCACTCGGCACCCAGCTTCAGGGCAAATTGTTGGGCCTCGCGGTCACCCTCTCGGGTAAACGCATAGAGGGTTTTGCCCTGGTGGCGGGCCACCTGCACCAGAATATGGGCGGCGGCGCCGAATCCGTAGAGGCCAATACAATCGCGATCAGCCACCAGCCGGTAGGCACGGTAACCGATCAGCCCGGCACACAGCAGTGGCGCGGCCTGCTCGTCCGAATAGCTCTCGGGCACGGGAAAACAGTAACGCGCGTCGGCCACCGCATAGTCGGCAAACCCGCCGTTGATCTGGTAGCCCGTATAGACAGCCGCTTCACAAAGGTTTTCTTTGTCATGCCGACAGAACCAGCAGTGGCCGCAACTACCCCCCAGCCAGGGCACGCCGATCCTGTCCCCGGCCGTAAAACCGTTCACGCCCTCGCCGACGGCATCCACTGTCCCGACAATCTGGTGCCCGGGTACCAGGGGCAGTCGAGGCTCGGTGAGATCACCGTCAACCACGTGCAGGTCGGTGCGGCAGATGCCGCAGGCACCGACCTTGATGCGAACCTGCCCCGGGCCCGCCTCGGGCATCGGCAGGTCTTTCAATACCAGAGACCGGCGCTGTTGCTCGAGCACCATGGCGCGCATACGCATCCTCCGTTTTTGTGGCCTGCCGGCACCGGGGAACCGGTCCCGGACCAGGACGTTACTCCGCAGGCCGGGCCGAAACCGGTTCCAGCCCCGAACGGATATGGATATCCCGCTGCGGGAAGGGAATTTCCACGCCCTCGGCCTTGAGTACATCGTGAATCATCAACAGGAACTGGGAGTACACCAATCCCGGTTTTCGCACCATCTGGCCCTCCACCCAGATCACCAGTTTAAAATCCAGGCTGCTGTCGCCGAAACCGGTCATGATCACGCCCGGCATTTTGTCGGGCGCCTTGATGGCGACCTCGTGCTCCCTGGCGGCAGCCTCCACTGCCTCGATGACCTGGTGGGGATCGGAACCGTAGGCGACCCCGAACTCAATGCCGAAGCGCCGGTATTCATCCGACAGGGTCCAGTTGTTGACCTGGCTGCTGATAAATTGGGAGTTGGGTACCAGGATATCCTCATTGCCCAGGGTGCGGATCCAGGTGCTGCGAATATTGATTTCCCGCACTTCTCCCAGCAGGCCGTTTTCCAGCTCGACGAAATCGCCGACCCGCAGTGTCTTTTCAAAAAGGATAATGATCCCGGAAATAAAATTGCTGACAATATTCTGAAGACCGAAGCCGATACCCACACTGAGTGCCCCGGCCACCAGGGCAATGCGATCGAAGGTGATACCGAGCATGGACAGGGTCAGCAGTATCGCTATGGTGAAAATGGTGTAACCGAGCAGCCGGGTCATGGTATAGACCTGGCTTTCCGCCATGCCCTTGCGGTACCGGGCGGCCCTGGCCAGGGCCCGGGCCGCGAGCTTATTGATAATCATGGCGGCGACCAGCACCAGCAGCGCCGACACCAGCTGATAGGTATTAAGCGTATAGCTGCCAATGCTGAACAGCTGGTATTCGAGCCAGCCGACGACTTTATCCATTAGATGCGCCCGCCCCTGTCATATCGCCAATCCCCTCAGAGCCATCGAATACGGCGGAAAACGCCAACCAGGACCACCATCACCACGGCCATGATGGCGAGCAGGCTGAAATAGCCCCAGCGCCAGCCCAGTTCAGGCATGTATTCGAAATTCATGCCATATATACCCGCGATAAACGTCAGGGGCACGAAGATTGCCGTCAGTACCGTCAGCACCCGCATGGTGTTGTTGAGCTGGTGGTTGGTGAGGGAGATATAGCCCTCCACCAGATCGCCCGCCAGTTCGTAGTGCATGGTGCAGAGCGACTGCAGGCGCTCGTACTTTTCGTAGACATCGAGTACCACGTGCCGGGCCTCCTTGCCGCCGGCGTTGAAAAAATCGGTCTTCACGCCGCGCAGGGTATCGAAAACCCGGGTGTGGTAATTGAAGATGCGCTTGAGCTTGCGCAACCGGGTCCGATAATAGGTAAGCTCGAGCATGGCCTTATCGTCGGGGCTTTCCTGGAGCTGGTCCTCCAGATCCGCCAGGTGCGGCTCGAACTCCAGCATCAAATCCAGATAGCGGCGCGCCGCGGTAGTGGAAATTTCCAGGGCCAGCCGGATGCCGCCCTGCTTCAGCGAGGCGGTCAGCTCCGGGGAGGTCCACCAGTGGTTGATACTTACCGACTTTTTGTCATGGCGGGTCAGGAGAAAGCGCGGCCCCGCGAACAGGGCGATCTGCACGGTGCCGAAATCAAGGCCCTCGGTCTCCGCATCCAGTCCCCGCAGGAGGATAAAAAGGTGGTCGTCGAAAACCTCCAGCTTGGGAGGGTGGCGCTCCCGCTGGGCGTCCTTGATGGCCAGGGGATGAAGGCCCAGGGAGCGCATCAGGCGCTCCTCCTGGTCGGCGTCTTCCCGGTACAGATCGACCCAGAGAAAGCTGGCAGGCTCCCGATGCCACTCCTCCAGCAATTCCGCTCCCCCTCGTCGAAGGGCGCCGTTCGAATCCAGCAGTGCGATCTGTAGCATTGGGCTCCACTTCCATGGCCTGTCCGTGCTCACGAATGTAAAGGATATGGCGTGCTTTGGGTAGCCCGCCGGTACGAGGCCACCCGGCAACTGCTTTTCACCGGTATCGTTGTTATGATTGGCCGCCTATGGAAACCTACCTGGTCGGCGGCGCGGTGCGCGACAAATTGCTCGGTTACCCCTATTCCGAACGGGACTGGGTGGTGGTGGGCGCCACCCCGAAAGAAATGGAAGCAGCCGGCTACAAACCCGTGGGAAAGGATTTTCCCGTTTTCCTCCACCCGCACAGCAAAGAGGAATACGCCCTGGCCCGCACCGAACGCAAGTCCGGCAAGGGTTACAAGGGCTTCCGGTTTTTTGCCGGCCCGGAAATCACGCTGGAACAGGACCTGGCCCGCCGGGACCTGACCATCAATGCCATGGCCATGGACGAACGGGATAACCTGATCGACCCCTATGGCGGCCGTAATGACCTGGAGAACCGGGTGCTGCGCCACGTTTCCGACGCTTTCGCGGAGGACCCCCTGCGGGTATTGCGCGTGGCGCGCTTTGCAGCCCGTTACCACCACCTGGGCTTCACCGTCGCCGGGGAAACCCTGGCAATGATGCGGCAACTCGCCGACAGCGACGAACTGCGACACCTGACCGCGGAACGGGTCTGGCTGGAAACCCGCAAAGCCCTGTCGGAGTCCTCCCCCCATATCTATATCCAGGTGCTCAGGGAATGCGGCGCCCTGGCGGTTCTGTTTCCGGAGATCGACCGCCTGTTCGGCGTCGAGCAGCGGGCCGATTTCCATCCGGAAATCGACACCGGCGTCCATACGCTGATGGTACTCGAGCAGGCGGCACGCCTCAGTGACGACACCCGGGTCCGTTTCGCGGCGCTGGTCCACGACCTGGGCAAAGGCACCACCTCCCCTGACATCCTGCCCCGGCATATCGGCCACGAAGAGCGCGGTATTCCGCTGGTGGAGGCTCTCTGCGACCGCTACCGGATACCCAACGACTACCGGGAACTGGCACTGGCCGTCACCCGCCTCCACCTGCTCTGCCACAAGATTTTCGAGTTGAGGCCCGCGACCGTACTGCGTGTGCTCAAGGCCGCGGATGCATTCCGCAAGCCGGACCGTTTTGAACAGATGCTGCTCGCCGTCGAGGCGGATGCCCGGGGACGGCAGGGCTTCGAGGAAAGTGCCTATCCCCAGGGCCGATGGCTGCGGGAGGTTTTCGAAGATGTCCGCGCCATTTCGCCGAAACCCCTTGTCGAGGACGGGCTCCAGGGGGAAGCCATCGGCAGGGCCCTGGACCGTCTTCGCCAGGCGCGCATCGCCGAATTGAAAAAGAACCGCGAAGCCCGGTGCCCATGAACCACGAGAATACGCCCGTCGCCCTGATCACCGGGGTCAACAGGCGCATCGGCGAGGCCCTGTGCCGGCAATTCCATCGGCAGGGTTTTTCGCTGGCCATTCATCACGGCCCCCGGTCGGCGACCGTCGCCGGCGACATTGCCGATACGCTCAACGGCGAACGTCCCGGTTCCGCCACCTGTTTCGCCGGCGACCTGGGAGCGGTCGAGGCCATCGAGGCACTGGCGGATTCAGTGCTTCACCACTGGGGCCGACTGGATGTACTGGTCAATAATGCGTCCCGCTTCTATCCCACACCACTGGCAACGGCGGACGACAGCCAGTGGAAGGACCTTATGGGCAGCAACCTCAAGGGTCCATTCTTTCTGTCCCGGGCGCTGGCGCCGGCCTTGAAAGCAAGCCGGGGCGCCATTATCAATATCGGCGACATCAATGCGCGCCAACCCCTCAAGGACTATTCCCTTTATTGTATCGCCAAGGCGGGAAACCACATGCTGACCCGATCTCTGGCCCTGGAACTGGCGCCGGAGGTGCGGGTCAACGGCATCGCGCCGGGCAGCATCCTGTGGCCGGAGGGCACCGCGGCCATGGATGATGCCGGCAAGGCGGAAACCCTGGACGCCATACCCCTGCAACGGAGCGGCTCCCCCGATGACATTGCCGCCCTGGCCACGTTGATGGCAATGGATGCCACTTATATCACGGGCCAGGTCATTGCCGTCGACGGCGGCAAGTCCCTGGCCGGTAAGCGGGCCTGACGACTATTGACCTGCATCAATCGCATCCTGAAGACCACCCCCTTGCGCGATATTGCCCTTGAAATATTGCCAGCCGCACCTATTACTCTAAAAGCCAACCAACACTTTTAAAGGAGGTGTATCATGGCTCTGGTTCCAAGAAGCAATTTTTTTGATATCGACAAATTCTTCGATGATTTCTGGGCGCCTTCCCGGGGCGAGACCAATGAGGTCAATGCGTTCTTCGCCCCCCGCGTGGACATCAAGGAGCACGACAAGCACTACGAGATTACCGCCGAGTTGCCCGGCGTCAAGAAGGACGACGTCAATATCACCCTCCAGGACGGCATTCTCACTATCGAGGCGGAAAGCCGGCAGGAGAGCAAGGAAGAGAAGGAAGGCAAGGTGATTCGCCAGGAGCGGCGCTATGGCCGGTATTCCCGCAGTTTCAATCTGGGCGACAACGTCCACGAGGAGGATATCAAGGCATCCTTCGACAATGGCGTACTGACTATCGAAGCCCCCAAGGCGCCGGAAGTACAACCCCAGCAGCGGCGCATCGAGGTCAAATAAATCCTGCCCGGCAGCGATGCTGTGCTAGCCTTTCAGCGAGAGGCGGCAATGTGGCCGCCTCCTTCTGTTTTTCCAAACCGAATGAAGAGCACTATGTCCGAAACCACCCTCAAGGGGATAGAAAACTATCTCCGGCAACGCAAGGAACAACTCATCACGCGCCTGGAAAAAGTCCAGCAGGACGTCACCGCCGAACATTCCGCCGACTGGGTGGAGCAGGCCCAGGAGCGCCAGAACGATGAAGTCATGGATGCCATCGGCAACGAATCCCGTGTCGAACTGTCGCGCATCAACCAGGCCCTGGAGCGGCTCGAGCGCGGGGAATACACCACCTGCAGCCAGTGCGGCGAAACCATCAACCTGCAACGCCTGGAAGCCGTGCCCTATACGGACCTGTGCATCCAGTGTGCGAGCGCGGCCGACTAGCCTGAGATTCAACCGCGGGGCGAGATTTGCTCCCCGCGCCAGACAAATGTCACCGGCCACAGCTTCTGAGCCGATTTATCGTAATCCCGCCACAGTTCCCCATAGGTCCGCTTTTCACCGGGATGGACACGGTCGCCGGCGATTTCCGCCAGGGGCAGCAGGACAAACGCATTCTCGAGAATTTCCTGACGCGGCAGTTCAACCCCCTCGACGGTACCGACCAGATCGTCGTAGACCAGAATATCGATATCCAGCGTCCGTGAACTGAAGCGGGGACCGTCCCGCCGCCGGCCATGCCTGTCCTCGATGGCCCGCAAGTGAGAGAAAAGGTCACCCACGGAGGCCCGGCACCGGAAGCCGGCGACCAGGTTGTAGAAGTCGTCACCGCCAAAACCCACCGCCTCGCTCTGGTAAACGGAGGACAGCACCAACGCCCCGAATGCGTCGGCAAGGTCGTCCAGGGCCGCGGCAATGTGGTATTCCCGGTCGATATTGCTGCCGATACTGACGAAGACCTCAGGCATCGGGCCTTTCCCCCCGTTCGATAATCAACCCCACATCCCGGGCCCCGCGCAGGGCGCCGGGCTTGCTAAGCCGCAGGCGCAGCCAGGGCACATTGAACTCATCGATAACGATAGCCGCCACTTCTTCCGCCAGCCTTTCCACCAGCAGGAACTCGCTGCCCTCGATAAACGCGATCAGGCGCTTGGCCACCGCCTTGTAGTTCAGCGCGTACTGGATATCGTCGGTCGCCGCTGCCCGGCGTATATCCGTCGCCATTTCCAGATCGAGACTGACGGTCTGGCGAACCTCCCGCTCCCAGTCGAAGATGCCGATTATGGTGTCGACACACAGATCGCGAATATAGACGATATCCATCAGGCTTCCATTGTCTCCAACTCTGTCAGGGGCCAGCGGGGAATGGCCCGGACCGCGAGATCGTCCCGCTGGCCGGCGAGCAGGCGCTGGCAGCCGGCATAGGCGATCATGGCGCCGTTATCGGTGCAGAACTCGTGGCGGGCATAAAAAACACCGGCCCCGATTTTGGCCAGTTTTTCCTCCAGCCGCTGCCGCAGCAGGCTGTTGGCGGAAACGCCGCCGGCAATCACCAGCGTTTTCAGGCCGGTGAGTTCCAGCGCCCGCCGGCACTTGATGACCAGAGTATCCACCACCGCCTCCTGGAAGGCACAGGCGATATCCGCCATGGTCTGGTTGTCGGGAAGGCCGTCCTCGCCCCTGTGCGCGGCAATGGTATTCAGGGTAAAGGTTTTCAATCCCGAGAAACTGAAATCCAGGCCGGGCCGGTCGGTCATCGGCCGGGGAAAACGGAAACGGGATGGATCCCCCCGTTCGGCAAGCATGGCCACCTGTGGCCCCCCGGGATAATCCAGGTCGAGCATCTTGGCCGCCTTGTCGAACGCCTCCCCGGCGGCATCGTCCACGGATTCCCCGAGAATCTTATAGCGGCCGATGGTCTCAACCTCCACCAGTTGCGTATGGCCACCAGACACCAGCAGGGCGACAAAAGGGAAAGCCGGTGGATTGTCCTCGAGCATGGGTGCCAGTAAGTGCCCTTCCATGTGGTGAATGCCCACCGCCGGCACCTGCCAGGCGTAGGCCAGGGACCTGCCCACGGCGCCGCCCACCATCAGCGCCCCCACCAGGCCCGGACCCGCGGTGTAGGCAATACCGTCAATGTTCTGCCGGGAGGAGCCGGACTCATGGAGTACCCGGGTCAGGAGCGGCAGGATCTTGCGAACATGGTCCCGGGAAGCCAGTTCGGGCACCACACCACCGTATTCCGAGTGAACCGCCATCTGGCTGTAGAGTGCATGGGCGAGCAGGCCCCGGTCGCTGTCGTAGACAGCCACCCCGGTCTCGTCACAGGAAGTCTCGATGCCCAGCACCCGCATAACCACACTCCTCGCCTGATTGGCCGCCCGCGTCATTCATCCCGCCACGGGCCGGCGCGAGCGCGCATCATAATAGCCGGGGCGTCGCAAAACCACCCCGATTTCAGGGGCTTAAGCGTATAAAAGGGGATCAGAAAAGTTTTGCATATCCCCTGCGATCTGGTTAGAATACGCCGCCCAGAGTTGGCCAATGGCCAAAACCTTAACAGATTCAACGGGAAAGAGGATACATGCCTTCAGTCCGCATTAAAGAGAACGAACCCTTCGACGTTGCCCTGCGTCGTTTCAAACGCTCCTGCGAGAAAGCCGGCGTACTGGCCGAAGTTCGCCGTCGCGAGTTCTACGAGAAGCCCACCTGGGCGCGCAAGCGCAAGGCGGCTGCCGCCGTCAAACGCCATGCCAAGAAGCTCCAGCGGGAAGCGCGGAAGTTCTCCCGGCAATACTGAGCCGCACAGCGAACCCCGTTCCGAAAAACGTCGGTGCCCTCCATCGGCGTTTTTTCGTTCTATAAAAGCCACACGGGCCACAGCCAACCGGAGCGAAGCCATGACCGAATCCTCCCTGAAAGACCGCATCAACGAGGCCATGAAGTCGGCCATGCGCGCCAGGGACAAGGACCGGCTGGGCACGGTGCGTCTCATTCAGGCCGAGATCAAGCGCATTGAAGTGGACGAGCGCGTCGAGGTGGACAACGAGCGCCTGATTGCCATCCTCGACAAAATGGTCAAGCAGCGCCGGGACAGTATCAGGCAATATCGTGATGCCGGTCGCGATGATCTCGCCCGGAAGGAAGAAGCCGAAGTCGCGGTTATCCAGGAATTCCTGCCCGCCCCCCTTTCCCCCGAAGAACTTGACACCCTGGTTGCGGATGCCGTCGCCATAACCGGCGCCGCGTCCATGCAGGATATGGGTAAGGTAATGGGCGTGCTCAAGCCCAAGGTCCAGGGCCGCGCCGACATGGGCGAGGTCAGCAAGGCCGTCAAGGCAAAATTGGGCTAGTTGGCCTGCCCGGCCCCGGTCATGGCGGGACTCTCTGCGCCCCCAGGCCACCCTCGACTCACCATCCCAGGGGTGCTTCAATAAAAGCCTTTCAGGCGAGGTGACAATGGCCAGGATTCCCCAGCGGTTCATCGACGACCTGCTCGATCGCGCCGATATCGTCGACGTGGTGGGGGCGCGGGTGGACCTGCGGAAAACCGGCAAAAACTACAGCGCCCGCTGCCCCTTCCACGACGAAAAGACCCCCTCGTTCACAGTCAGCCCCGACAAGCAGTTCTATTACTGTTTCGGCTGCGGCGCCAGCGGCAATGCCATCGGCTTTGTCATGGATTACGACCGCGTGGAGTTTCCCCGGGCCGTGGAGCAGCTGGCCAGCCACTGCGGCCTGGAAGTGCCCCGGGAAGCCGCCTCCTCGCCGGCGGAAAGCCGCCACAAGAAACTCCACGAGATTCTCCGCCAGGCGGACCTCTTCTACCGGACCCGGTTGCGCAGGCACCCCGGGGCCGGCAGGGCCGTCGACTACCTGAAAAAACGCGGCCTGAGCGGCGAGATCGCCGCCCGGTTCGGCATCGGCTTTGCGCCCCCGGGCTGGGACAACCTGATCAAGGAGCTGGCCACCGACGACGAGCGCCTCAAGCTGCTGACCGAAGCGGGCCTGGTGATACGCCAGGAAGGGGCAGAGAACCGCGTCTACGACCGTTTCCGCAACCGCATTCAATTCCCCATCCGCGACACGCGGGGCCGTACACTGGGCTTCGGGGGGCGGGTGCTCGACGACGCCAAACCCAAGTACCTGAATTCGCCGGAGACACCGGTCTTTCACAAGGGCCGTGAACTGTACGGACTCTACGAGGCTCATCAGGCACTGCGCGAGATACCCTGCCTGATCGTCGTGGAGGGCTACATGGACGTCGTGGCCCTGGCCCAGCACGGTATCGACAATGCCGTCGCCACCCTGGGAACGTCCGCCACCGGCGACCACCTGGAAAAACTCTACCGCTACACCGAGGAAGTGGTGTTCTGCTTCGACGGCGACGAGGCCGGACGCAAGGCCGCCCGGCGCGCCCTGGAAACCTGCCTGCCGGCCATGGAGGACGGGCGCAGTGCCCGCTTCCTGTTCCTGCCCGAGGGCGAAGACCCGGACACCCTGGTCCGCCGGGAAGGCCCCGAGGGTTTCAGGCGCCTGATGGCTGACGCCAGCTCACTGTCGGATTTCCTGTTCAACGCCCTGTCAAACGATCTGAACCTGGAGTCGCTGGACGGCAAGGCCAGGCTGAGCAAGCTCGCAGCCCCACTGATCAACCGCCTGCCCCGGGGCGTGTACCGCCAGCTCATGCTCAAGGAACTGGCCCGGCGCACCGATATGGAAGTGACCGAACTGGAAACCCTGGTGGCTCCGGCGGCGGCACCGGCTGACGACAGCCGGGACGCAGACAAGGGGCCGGTATTCAGCGATGACGGTCCGCCCCCGGAAGCCTACGACACCGGCGCCGACGACCGCTTCGCCCCGGACGACCCCTGGGGCGCGCCGGATTACCCGGCGGCGCCTGTCCCGGCCGGCCGGCCCGACAGACGGCTGAAACTTTCCGCCGTCCAGCGATTGATTGCCCTGCTTATCCACGAACCACAACTGGTCGATGAGCTTGAGGTTGCGGGGCTGGATCATCTGGACGACCCGGACGGCCCGCTACTGGCCAAACTGGTGCGCGTGCTCCGAGAGCACCCTGACTACACCCTCAACCACATCCTCGGCCACTGGCGAGCCATTCACAGCGGTAACGAGGAGGCGGAAGCCCTGGCGCGGATCGCCGCCACCGACCTGTTTCGTCCGCCCGGCAATACCGAACGGGACAACCTGGCCGAGTTCCGGGACATCCATCGGCACCTGAAAGAAAAGCTGCACCGGGGATTGCCTGCCAGAGTGCAGCTTGACAAATTGCTCGACAAAGCTACCCTATCGCCAGACGAACGGAAGCAGCTGTTGGCGCTCTGGCACAATGAACTTCCCGGGGAAGAACGCACGGAAGAGCTTAATATAGCAATAAAAAGGGCCCTGACCGCGCCAAGAAACCCAAAGTCCGAATAAGTCGTCTATCCTTGTATTTATGGGACATGACCCCATTTATTCGTTATAATCGCGCGTTTATTTTCGAGCACCCCACCGGTACCCGCATATTATGAGTGAAGCATCCCAGCAATCCCGCCTCAAGGAACTCATCGCCAAGGGCCGCGAACAGGGTTATCTGACCTACGCCGAGGTCAATGACCACCTGCCCGAGGACATATCCGATCCCGATCAGGTCGAAGACATCATCCAGATGATCAACGACATGGGCATCGATGTCTTTGAGACTGCACCGGATGCAGACACGTTACTCATCACCACCGGCGACAACACCGCCGACGAGATCGCTGCCGCGGAAGCGGCCGCGGCCCTGGCCGCCGTGGAGACGGAACAGCACCGGACCACCGACCCCGTGCGCATGTACATGCGCGAGATGGGCTCGGTGGAACTGCTCACCCGGGAAGGCGAAATCGAGATCGCCAAGCGTATCGAGGAAGGTATCCGCGAGCTCATGTCGAGCCTCGCCGAATGGCCCCGGACGGTGGACCATATCATCTCCGAATACGACCTGGTGGAAGAAGGCGAGCGCAAGCTCGGCGACATCATCAGCGGCTATCTGGACCCTATGGATTACGTGCCCTCGGCCCTGGAGCAAAGTGCCGCTGCCGAAGAGCAGGACGACGATACCAACCAGGACGAGGACGGCCTGGACATCGACGAAGCCCGCTCACGCTTCGAGGCACTGCGCAAGCAGAACGACAAAACCAAGCGCTCCATCTCCCGCAACGGGCGAGCCAGCAAGCAGGCCCAGAAGAACCTGGAGGAGTTGGGCGAACTCTTCAAGTTCCTCAAGCTCACGCCGCGCCAGTTCGACCCCCTGATCATGGAAGTGCGCCAGGCGCTGGACCTGATCCGCAAGGAAGAGCGGGCCATCATGAGCCTGTGCGTGCGCAGCGCGAAAATGCCCCGCAAGGATTTCATCGCCAGCTTCCCGGGCAACGAGACCAACGAAAAATGGATCGCCGGCCTGAAGAAGAGCAAGAAGCCCTATCTCGAGCGCCTCAAGACCGTCGAAGACGACATTCTGCGCGCCCAGCGCCGGCTCAAGCAGGTCGAGGAAAAATGCGGCCTCTCCGTTCTCCAGATCAAGGACATCAACCGTCGCATGTCCATCGGCGAAGCCAAGGCCCGCCGCGCCAAGAAAGAGATGGTCGAGGCCAACCTGCGCCTGGTGATATCCATCGCCAAAAAGTACACCAACCGCGGCCTCCAGTTCCTGGACCTGATCCAGGAGGGCAACATCGGCCTTATGAAGGCCGTGGACAAATTCGAATACCGCCGCGGCTACAAATTCTCCACCTACGCCACCTGGTGGATCCGGCAGGCCATCACCCGCTCCATTGCCGACCAGGCCCGGACCATCCGCATCCCGGTCCACATGATCGAGACCATCAACAAGCTCAACCGGATCTCCCGGCAGATGCTTCAGGAAATGGGTCGCGAGCCCTCCCCGGAGGAACTGGGCGAGCGCATGGAAATGCCGGAAGACAAGATCCGCAAGGTTCTCAAGATCGCCAAGGAACCCATCTCCATGGAAACCCCCATCGGGGACGACGAAGACTCGCACCTGGGCGATTTTATCGAGGACATCAACATCCTCTCCCCCGTGGACTCCGCCACTACCGAGAGCCTCACGGAAGCCACGCGGGAAGTGCTCAACGGCCTCACCGCCCGGGAGGCCAAGGTCCTGCGCATGCGCTTCGGCATCGACATGAACACAGACCACACCCTCGAGGAAGTGGGCAAGCAGTTCGACGTCACCCGCGAACGCATCCGCCAGATCGAAGCCAAGGCGCTGCGCAAACTGCGCCACCCCACCCGCTCCGAACACCTGCGCAGCTTTATCGAGGAATAACTTGGCGGGCCAGTGGCATCGGGAACGGAGGGCACTTATAATGCCCTCCGTTTCTTTATATCAGAACGCCAGATTGCCGCGATTAGCGTGGGCAGGAGATGCTTGTCGTCATACCGGGGACCTGACCAAGCTCAAAGGCCACACACCCGGATAGATGCCTGACCCGAGTGCGCTGCGGCATTTAGTGAGAAAGCAGGTTAAGAAAGGGCCCATAGCTCAGTTGGTCAGAGCAGTCGACTCATAATCGATTGGTCGCAGGTTCAAGTCCTGCTGGGCCCACCATTTAACAGTCCAACAAAGATCGATACCACCCCAAAAACCCCGCAAATACAGCACTTTAATCTTGCTCCATAGTCCAATAGCGTCTTATGATGTACCCCTAAATCCGGCAACAAATCGGGGTACATTTGGGGGTCACTAGCCTACCTCCCAAATTGATACCCCCAAGGAAGGGCAAAATGGTACTCACCGACACCAAGATCAAACGCGCCAAACCGGCTGAAAAGGACTACAAGCTATCGGATGGCAAAGGACTATACCTGCTAGTCAAAGCGAATGGCTCCAAGTACTGGCGCATGAAATACCGCCTAGACGGCAAAGAAAAACTGCTGTCCATTGGAGTTTACCCGGATATATCCCTAGCCAACGCCAGAAAACACCGGGAAATCGCCCGCGAGCAAGTTGCCCAAGGCATAGACCCCAGCCAACACAAGCAAGCCACCAAGGCCGCCCGCAAGGACGCCAGCGCCAACAGTTTTGAAGTGATAGCCCGCGAATGGCTGGATAAACGCGGCAATAAATCCGAGAGCGCAGACAAACGCCTTGTGCGACTATTAGAGAGGGACTTATACCCCCATATCGGAAAGCGCCCTATTAGCGACATAACGCCGCCAGAACTGCTTAAAACGCTCCGCCGCATCGAAGGCCGGGGAGCCATCGAAACCGCCCACAGAGCCAAGCAAACGGCTGGCATGGTATTTCGTTATGCTGTCGCCACTGGCAGGGCAGACCGCGACCCAAGCGCCGATCTAAAAGGCGCGCTGAAATCACCCCAAAAAGTCCATTTCCCGGCTATCACTGACCCCAAGGAAGTGGGCCCCCTAATGACGGCTATCTATGCCTACCAAGGCACCCCCACCGTTACCGCCGCCCTCAAACTTTCCCCCCTAGTGTTTTGCCGCCCCGGCGAGTTACGCCACCTGGAATGGTCGGAAGTGAACTTCGAGGAACAGCGTATAGAACTGCCCGCCAGCAAAATGAAGATCGAAGAACCCCATATTATCCCCTTAAGCCGGCAAGCCCTGGAAATTCTCGAAGAACTGCATGCCCTCACAGGTCGGGGGCGGTATGTATTTCCGAGCGCCAGGGGGGCAAGCCGCCCGCTCTCTGAGAACGGGGTAAGAACGGCACTAAGGACCATTGGCTACACCAATGAGCAAATCACGCCGCATGGCTTCCGGGCAATGGCCCGTACTCTGTTAGATGAAGTCCTGAATTTCCGCATTGATTGGATAGAGCACCAACTAGCCCACGCCGTGAGAGATGCCAACGGCAGAGCCTATAACCGCACCAAGCACTTGAAGGAACGCCACCGGATGATGCAGGTATGGGCTGACTACCTTGATGATTTACGGGAGGGAGTCAATAACGTGGTGCCGCTTAAATCGAAGGAACTTTAACAACCGAGTTTTGCCACCTCTAGGCCGACGGGCCGAAAACCGGGAAACCCTTGCCCGGCTGGGGTGGCAATCCAAACAAGGGGCGCAGAAGGGAGCGCAAGAATGAACGAGACCGACTGGCTTCGGCTTCCCGAAAAGTCTTATTTTACCATTGAGGATTTAGCTAAAAGATGGGACGTAACCAGGAGCTATGTGGAGCATGTAATAGAGATTGGCGATTTATGCCTGGCAATTCCAGGCTTCAAATTACCAATAACGATACAAGCAAAATATGAGTACGAAGGTGCCCTGCCCACGCCTGAGGAAGCAAACAAAAACAGACATGCTAGCTCACCAGAAATTTATGAGTTACCAGATTATCTTTACCTGCCTCTATCCGCAGCTGAGGACAACATAATCCCTAAACCCGGCGTAAGCACCGTCGGTATATCTAAATTTTCGTATTCACAGGAGGACTCAAGCGATTTCTTCCTAGTGGACGAAATGGGGAATGCAATAACCTTCTACGCAGCCCCAAATGACATAGTTATACTCAAGTCCGAACGGGATCGATTTGAAGAAATGCATGCCATAACTACAGATCAATTTGGGGGTGCTCAAAGCACGCCGAACTACTCAACAGCGTATTTACAAATAATGGAAAAGGCGATTAATGAATTTTTTTGTCCCAGACGGAACCCAGACGCAAAAAAACATGAAGTAGTCGAGTGGATTAAGTCAGAAATGGCTAAAGCTGAATTAGGGGACTCCGAAAACATCGCCAAGACCATGTTTACCATCATTAAGCCGCCCGATCACAACCCCCGAAAACGAAGAGGTTGAACCCCACCTCCCAGAGCTGCCGGGCCCTGCAGCTTAGGTTTACTCCTTTTTAAGGCATCGGTCAAACCCGTTAAATCTGTTTGATAACGGGTCAAACCGCCATGATCTCTCCTGCACTAACGCGGACAATACAGGAGCAGATATGACGCAATTGCCAGAAACAGGATATTTCAGACTAAAACACATTATCGGCGACAATAAAGCCACTCCTCCTATTCCCGCCATCATTCCCGTTTCCAAATCTACTTGGTGGGCAGGTGTGAAATCGGGCAAATACCCGCAACCGGTGAAGATCGGGACTCGCTGCACCGCATGGCGCGTCGAGGATATACGCGAGCTGATTACAAAGATGGGGGAGGCAGCATGAAAGCGGAACAAAACCCTATCAAGCGGGCCATCCGAAAACCCACTTACCTAAACGCGATCAAAGCCAAGTGCGCGGAGTGTATGGGCTGCACTGAGAACCACCTAGAAGAGGGCTTCCGCGACGACATAGCGAGCTGCACCTCCTGGACTTGCCCCCTTCGCCCATTCCGTCCCTACCAAAAGCGCCAGGAAGGGGGCGCGAGCGAGCCAGAATCGTTTTCTGAGGCCAAGGGGTGCCAATACCCGGCCCCACCCCCTAAACGCGCTGAGAAAATACTAGCGGTCGGCGGAAGGCGGGGGGAAAAATGAAAGCCAGGTATCAGGTCGAACTGGAGACGCGCATTATCACCCCCGTGGTGGTGGAAGCCGATAGCGAATCGGACGCCCTGGATTTGATAGCCGACGGAGCAGGAGAACCCGGCCAGCCGTGGTATGCAGAACCGGGCAAGCCAGCTATTAGACTTCTGGGGGTGGCAAATGATTATTGATCGAAGCCCCAGAATGCCGAAATCCCACCCCCTTGAGCGACCTCCGAAATCCCACCCCTATTTTTGCAAGGGGTGGAAATCGGGAGGCCGCACGGTGCGCGGCTTACGGATTATTAACTCATTTCGCAGCAGGTCGGTATTTCATAATATCTATATGTGGCTATTCCCCACCCCCACAGCAAGATCACACCATGAAGCGGGAAACATTCGCTGATGTGGTCGAGCTGTCGGGGGTGCAACTCAGGGTCAATAACGGCGATGGCAAGTATTCTTGCTATGTCGAGATTTTGAGGGCCATCAAGGGCCAGCTATCCGCCATGCTCAGCCACCACAGCAAAGTGCTCATATTTCGCCTGGACCTGCACAGGGAGGGCTACAGCCGCGATAACCTGGAGTTTTCCCGTTTCGTGGAGAAGATCAAAAAACGGGCTCGACAGCACTACAAGGCAAAACGATTGGGCTATGTCTGGGTTCGAGAGCATGAAAAGGCCAAGCAACAGCACTACCACTTAGCCCTGATGATCGACGCCAACAAGGTGCAACACCCCGGCAGGCTGATTAACTGGATAGAGCGGCGCTGGGAAGCCAGAGGCCACCCGAAACCCTACACCCCTGGAAACTGTTTTAAGGTACTCAGGAGAGGGAGCGAATCGGGGTTTTCGCACATCTTTGAGCGCCTTTCCTACATGGCTAAGACCAGAGGCAAGGGCTATCGAGCCAGCGCCGTAAACGACTATTCAACCAGCCGAATCAAACCTAAGCACCTGATAAAACACGATATTCAGATCAACCAATGAGCAAAAATCGCATGTTTCAAGGCAGCTCCGTAAAGTTTAGTTATTTAATTCATCGATCAGCTTTTCGACCGGTGTATTTTGCAATGCAATCATTTCCGAGGTAGTGCCAGTGCTGACAGTTAAAATTGTCAGATTAGAGCTGTGTGGCCCGAAATATTTTATAGCGGACTTCCTGATATAGAAATAACCGGATGGCATAGCTTGAGAATGCACTTTTAAAAAGCCTTTTACATCAGATGGGCTAATGCCATCTGCGGGCACCAGCTTACCGGCCTGCAACAAGGCGGAAGACGTAGATGGGGAAGTCGGCATAGAGCTTTGAGGAAATGCATAAAAGGAAGCTGTTTGCATTACCAAAAACAGTGCAATTAGATATTTAAGCATGGCTTGAGTCCTTGTTAACTAACTTATATATCATTCATAGGATAATCTTTAAAGGATATAAAATCATGAGCAAAAATCGAATGTTTCGCGGCAAGCCGGTTAGACGGCTAATTGTTTCTGTAGAACTGGACACAATAGAGGTGATAGACCAACATCTTAGGGGTTGGCGGACCTGGGGAAGCGGCAATCGGTCTGAATTTGTCCGTCAAGCCATTGAAGAAAAGCTGAAACGCGAGACAACAGCCTAATCAAACAAGGGAGATTCAGCTATGTGGCGAACAATAGGGACTGTTCTATTAACTGCACTGGTGGCAAATATCTGCCACGGTGATCCCACTGACACGCCCAAGAACAAAAACAATGATGTCCGTCCATACGTTAACGGGGAAAAGCCATTCATTAAAATCGAAAACGTCAACAGGCAAGCTGAAGCCTGGGCAATGTGCGCTGCGGTTTACGACATAATGTCACAGATACTAGATGACACCCCAGCCCGATCTCAGCAGCTACAGAACTTGGCGAATGGTGCTCAAGTGGCGGTTACTATGACAATAGTCTCTGACGGGCTCGAAGATGCAAACAAGCCCGATCAGTTTGAAATGCTTTGGGAGACGGCAAAGCTGTCCGGAACCGAACTCCCCAGCACTAGACGAACAGCCATTCTTGCTGACCTGGAATCTTCAAGCAGAGAGCAGAGAGAGCACATTTTTGCCAAGCTTGGAGAAACGCTTCAGGTTTGTATTACAAATCTTGAATTCCAACAAATCTATATTGATCTATATCGCGAACTGGCAAAAAGCGGCTTGCTGAAACTCCCGGAAGACTGAGCGCTTGAAATCTGATGATTTCTTTTCACCATAAAAGCGAGTTTGATGATGTTGCCACCTCCTGAAAAGGCTATTCTGATGATTTAGGGAGCAATACGCGCGAGCAACGAAAATCACTACATCTAATGTAATCTAGCTAACAAGGCTCGCTAACAAATAAACAATCGAGGTTGGTATCGAATATATGATGAGTTGGATTACCAGTATAGGCGGCAAAGCGAAAAGCCCATCTCGCGATATAATGCCATGTATATGAGGGGCACGAGTGATTAAGTAACCGACTTCCATTATGAGTGCTGCTATAAAAATAAAATACCAACCTAAATCAATGTATCCTGTGTATCCGGCGACGACCAAGCCCGTTAGATACAATGGGCCTCCCATACTTCATCCTCCTCCTCAGGTTTCTTAGCAAGAGAGTATGACAAGTTATATGAGTTAACGGAAGGAAGGGGGGAGGTAAAGGTCCGGGCCACCATGATCGGACACCGCTGCCCCCGAATTATTTTTACTTCCTCAGAATTCAGCTTTTAGCGCAATCCGCTTCCATTGCGACCACATAAAGCAGGCACTCAAGAGGCATCAACTTTAAATGGGGAAGTTTTTATACCTTCATGAATTACATAGAAAAATCGCTAATGTGCAGGTATGTTTGCCCAATGAACCTCGCCATGCCGCCATTTTGCGAACACTACGCACGCGCGATGGAGGGGGAGTGAAAAGTCAGACGGTGGTAATCGGACACCGCCCGCCTACTTCCAGCCTGCTAAATCGTGACAATTTTTAGTGCCAGATCGGAGAAGCCATTGGGGACACCTGGAATTATTGGGGGTACTTTTGGGGGTTCATTCAATTTTAGATATTTATTTATTGCTATATATCAATTGAGTACAACTGTTTTTCAGTTGATGCTGGGCCACCACTTCAACTTCCAACCAACCTAATATCCTTGCTACCGAAAATACCCCGGAAACTACAAGGTGTTTTCCTGGTCAATACAGGCCAATTCCACGCAGCCTCCCGTTGAACTCGGATATGATTGCGATAGGGCGAGTCATTTCTGAGGCTTGATACCCTAACAACGGACAGAAAAGGCACTGACCGAAAACAAGAAACAATAGCCGTTTGCGGTAGGCCGCAGATTTTTTTCAACTCAACTCATTCGTCAGGGTTAAACACAGGCAGGTCGTTATCGACGAACTGCCTGTGTTTGCACCGTCAGGCCGCGGGGATGGGGAACGTTGACAACGCGCTCGCCGCCTTCGGCGATTTCGCTACCCGCCATGGCACAGCCGACAGAACCGGCAAGCGGCGTGGCTGAAAGTGCATGAATCAGGGACACCATGCCCGTAAGCATCATTGTCCTCCCAACCATTGGAGCAAATTCACTTTCCAGCCTAGTACAGGAGAGGCGGTTTTTCATGGCGATGCGGAGCCGGGGTTGATTGCATGGTTTTGCGGCCCCGCGGGAACCTGTGTTTTTTTACGCCCGCGAATCCTGTAGATTCACTCTGACGCGGGATTAGTGGCCGGATTATGACCAAGCAGGAAACCTATGACACCTCTTCGGAGGTTCAGCCCTTCCAGTCACAGGCTCAAGGCCTCGCAAGCGCGGAGGCGGAGCGCCGTCTCGAGGAATATGGGCCCAACAAACTCCCCGAGCCGCCGCTACCCGGGCCCGCAGCGATTTTCTTCCGGCAGTTCCTGAGCCCCTTCATCTATATCCTGCTGATTGCGGCGATTGTCTCCTATTTCCTGGGGCAGTTGCCCAATGCGGTATTTATTATGGCCGTGTTACTGCTCAACGCGGTTATCGGCACGATTCAGGAATATTCCGCCCAGCGCTCGGCATCGGCTCTGCGCAACATGGTCCGCGGCGAGGCCCACGTGATCCGCGACGGTACTGCCCGGCGTATCGATATCGAGGCGCTGGTGCCCGGTGACCTGGTCTTGCTCTCCTCCGGCGACAAGGTGCCGGCGGATATCCGCCTGGAGACAAGCCACAACCTGAGTGTCAACGAGTCTCTGCTGACCGGCGAATCCCTGGCCGTTACCAAGAACGCCCAGGCCCAGGTTCCGGAAGGGGCGCCGCTGGCGGAGCGCTTCAACCAGTGCTTTGCCGGCACCACGGTGACCCACGGCCGCGGCCAGGGCGTGGTCGCCGCCACCGGTCTAGATACTCAGTTGGGCCATATCGCCCACTCAGTGAGCGATACCGAGTCTGCCGAGGCGCCACTGATTATTCGCATCCGCCGGTTCACCTACCAGATGGCGGCGGCCATTGCCATTGCCATCCTGCTGCTGGTGGGCCTGATGCTCGTGCGCGGGGGCTATGGCACCGAAGGCATGATGCTGATGGCCATCGGCCTGGCGGTCTCCACGATCCCCGAGGGCCTGCCAGCGGCCCTGACCGTGGCGCTGGCCATTGGCATGCGGCGCATGGCCCAGCATTCGGTGATTATCCGCCGGCTGGTGGCGGTGGAGGCGCTGGGCTCCTGCACCTTTATCTGTTCCGACAAGACGGGGACCCTGACTGTCAACGACCTGACCATCCGCCGCGCCGTCCTGCCCGACGGCTCCAGCTACGAGATCACCGGGGAGGGTGTGGCCCCGGGTGGACAGGTCATCGGGGAAGATCCTTCCCGGCTGGAGGAACTGTGCATCACCGGCCTGTTGGCCAACGAGAGTCACCTGGATTATTCCGGCGGCGAATGGGTCTCCGATGGCGATATCGTCGATGTCGCCTTCCTGGTGCTGGCGAAAAAACTGGGGCTTTCCCTCAGCGAAATCCGGGAGCGGCGGGCCCGGCTGGATCTGATTCCCTACGAATCCGAGCGCGCCTTCAGCGGCAGCCTTAACAAAAGCGACGGGCACGCGCATTATGTCCTGCACGTGAAAGGCAGCCCCGAAAAGCTGCTCAATATGTGCAGCCATATGGGCACGCCGGATGGCGATGTCCCTCTCGACAGGGCCGCCATCGAGGCCGAGTTCGAGGATCTGGCATCCCGGGGCTACCGTATGATTGCCCTGGCGCGGCGCCACGCGGACGATGAGACGGCTATCGAGCAACTGGGGGAAATGACCTTCCTGGGCATGGTCGCCATGATCGACCCGGTTCGCCCGGAGGCGAGAACGGCCGTGCAACGCTGCCGACAGGGCGGCATCCAGGTGGCGATGATCACCGGGGATCATCCCGCCACTTCCCGGGCCATCGCCATGGAGCTGGGTTTGTGCCGGGAGGACGACCCGGTGGTGACCGGCGCCATGATCAGTGAGGCCACCAATAAAGGCACCAGGGCGCTGGACGAGATGATCCGCACCTCCCGGGTATTTGCCCGAATTGAACCCACCCAGAAGGAACAGATTGTCGACAGCCTGATCCGCAACGGCCATTTTGTCGCGGTCACCGGTGACGGCGTCAACGACGCCCCGGCCATGCGCCACGCCAATGCCGGAATCGCCATGGGCAAACGGGGCACCGACGTGGCCAAGGAAACCGCCGACCTGATTATCACCGACGACAATTTCGCCTCAATCGTGGACGGTATCGAACAGGGCCGGATTGTCTACAACAATATCCGCAAGGTGATCGGCCTGCTCACGGCTACGGGGTTTTCCGCGCTCTTGCTGTTTTTCCTGACGGTTTTTGCCGGCCTGCCCATGCCCATGATCGCCGTGCAGTTGTTGTGGCTGAACCTTGTCGCCAACGGCCTCCAGGACGTGGCCCTGGCCTTCGAGCCAGGCGAGGGCGGCGAGCTGGACCAGCGCCCCAGGAACCCGCACGAACCGATATTCGAAAAGCATATTATCCAGCACGTACTCATTACCGGTACCACCATGGGCGTGCTGGCCTTTGCCACCTACGCCTATCTTATGCACAACGGCAGTGATGTGGTGGATGCCCGCAACCTGACGCTGATGCTGATGGTGTTATTCGGCAATATCCATGCGCTCAGCAGCCGGTCAGAGACACGTTCGCTGTTTCAGATACGCTTCTTTTCCAATCCCTTCCTGGTACTGGCCGTGCCCTTCGCCCAACTCGTGCACATCGGTGCCATGTACGTGCCGGGTATCAGTGATGTACTGGCGCTCAGGCCCATCAGCCTGGAACAGTGGTCGGTACTGTTGGCAGTGGCGCTGCTGCTCTTTATGATTGAGGAGTTGCACAAGTTCTGGCTCAGGCGACAGCATGACTGGCCTGCGGTGGAAACAAAACCAACAGGCCACAATCGCCGGCAATCCGACCAACCCGGCGAGGAAAGCTGATCTTTAAAGACGCGCACTTAACCAGATAGTGGCGGCGAAACATAAACTGCCCGAATCAAATGGCAAGTGGAAATTTGTCACAACTATTTTCACACCCTAATTCCTACCAATATAAAAAAGGAACCCGCCATGACCGATCACAGCATCGACAATCCCGAAGCCTTTCGCGATTACTATGGGCCCTGGGCACTCATCGGGGGCGCATCCGACGGCACCGGCGAACAGTTCGCCCTGCAACTGGCCAAAGCAGGGTTGAATACAGTGCTGGTGGCCCGCCGCGAGGAAAAACTGAATGAGCTTGCCCGGCACTTGCAAAACGAGTACGGCGTACAGACGCGGGTGATCGTCCGGGACCTGTCCGAACCGAAGGCCGGGGAAGCACTCTGCGAGGCCGTATCGGACCTGGAAATCGGGCTCTACGTTGCCAATACCGGCGGTGGCAGCGGCGGCATCCCCTTTATCGAGCGCACGCTGGATTCCTGGCGGGCACTGATCAATATCAATGTCCACACGCCCATGGAGGTCTGCCACGGCCTGGTCGGCAAAATGCTCGAACGCGGGCACGGCGGTTTGCTGCTGATGGGCTCGGGCACCGGCCTGGGCGGTCTGGCCCGGGCCTCGGTTTATTCCGCCGCCAAGGGTTTCAGCCTCAACCTGGCGGAATCCCTCTGGGCGGATTACAAGCACAGGGGGATCGACGTTCTCAATGTCCTGGGCCCGGCCATGGACACACCGGCGTTGCGCCGGGTGGTAGGGGACCGGCTGGAGGAGGGATTGATCCCCGATGTCTACGATCCCGCCGAGGTGGTGCGTACTGCCCTGGAGCAGTTGCCGGAAGGGCCCTGTGTCGTGTTTCCCGTGGGTCCCGAGAAGTCGACCTGGCGTGAAGTCATGGCGGCTCGCCGCGCCCGCGCCGCCGCCAGCGCCGCGGCGACCGGCGCTATCTTCGGCAACGACAAATAACCGCCCTTTTACTCGGGTTATTCGAGGTACGCCTCGAGCCTGCTCTGCCGATCAATCTCGCCTGCCAACTCCATCAGTAACCGTCGCATCCACTGGTGAGCCGGGTTGTGCTGGAGCAGCGGCGACCAGGCCATTTTCAACTCGATGGGCGGAATCGGGAATGGCGGCTGGCGGATCACCGTATCGTACTCCTTGCTCATGACCCGCGCCGCCTTGCCGGGCAGTGTGACAATAAGATTGTGCTGCCGGGCCAGCAGCATGGCCGACAGGTAGTGACGGGTATAGAGCTTGATCCGGCGACTTCGGCCCAGGCGTTTGAGCGCCGTATCGACCCAGCCGAGTTTGGCGGAATCACCGGGATGGATACCCATGCCCGCGCCCCAGCCGGTCTTGCTCACCCAGATATGATCGCAGGCCAGGAAGGTGCCGAGAGTGAAGTTCTTGAGCACGGGATTATGTCTGCCCAGTACGCACGCATAAGTGTCGCGCCACAGTGTTTTCTGGTGGAAGGACTGGGGGAGACTGTCGAAGCGGTTGATCATCATGTCGACCTTACCCAGTTCCACGTCCTCGAACGTCATGTCGCTGGGGGCCAGGATATCGATGACCACCCCCGGCGCCTCACGGTGCAGGCGATCGAGCAGGGCCGGGATCAATGTTGCCTCCGTGTAGTCACTGACCATGATCCGGAATACCCGTTCAGATCGCGCCGGCTCGAAATCCGACAGGGTCTGCAGTGCCCGTTCCACGGATTGCAGGGCCTCGCGGATAATGGGCTGCAGTTCCAGTGCTTTTTCCGTGGGCGTCATGCCTTCTCTGGTGCGTACCAGCAAGGGGTCCCTGAAAAGTTCCCGCAACCGGCGCAGGCCATTGCTCATGGCCGGCTGACTGAGCCCGATAAATTCCGCGGCCCGGGTGACATTGCGCTCACGCAACAAAACATCCAGGTAAATCAACAGGTTGAGATCAATTTTTTCTATATTCATTTTCTGAATGGTGAGAATACAAACTATAAATTAGGCAAATCTTCTCATGGGCCGTACCTTGTGTCCACCAAGCCACGCCACTTCCAACGAGGGGAACACCATGACGCAATACGGCCACGAAATCGCCCGGCTCCGGGCGCTGCGCGAACAAATGGGCGACAACTGGCGCACCATTAATACCGAATCCGCGGCCCGCATGAATTTGCAAAACCGCTTTAAAACCGGTCTCGATATCGCCCGTTACACGGCACAGATCATGCGACGGGATATGGCGGAGTACGACGCCGACCCCGGCGCCTACACCCAGTCCCTGGGCTGCTGGCACGGTTTTATCGGTCAGCAGAAGATGATCGCCGTCAAGAAGCATTTCGGCACCACACGCAAGCGCTATCTGTACCTGTCGGGCTGGATGATTGCCGCCCTGCGCTCGGCGTTCGGCCCCCTGCCGGACCAGTCCATGCACGAGAAAACCGCGGTACCGGCACTGATCGAGGAACTCTACACCTTTCTCAAACAGGCCGACGCCTGGGAGTTGAACCACCTTTTCCGGGACCTGGATGCCGCCCGCGACAGGGGCGACGAAGTCCGGGCCCGGGCCGTGGAAACGCAAATCGACAACTTCGAGACCCATGTCGTGCCCATCATTGCCGATATCGATGCCGGTTTCGGCAATGCCGAAGCCACCTATCTGCTGGCCAAAAAGATGATCGAGGCCGGGGCCTGCTGTATCCAGCTGGAGAACCAGGTCTCCGACGAAAAGCAGTGCGGCCACCAGGACGGCAAGGTCACCGTACCCCACCAGGAGTTCCTGGCCAAGATCAATGCGGTTCGCTATGCCTTCCTGGAACTGGGCATCGACGACGGGGTGATCGTTGCCCGCACCGATTCCCTGGGCGCCGGGTTGACCAAGCAGATCGCCGTCACTGAACAGCCGGGCGACCTGGGCGATCAGTACAACAGCTTCCTGGACGGCGACGCGATAACCGGCGCCGAGGACATTGACAACGGCGACGTGGTCATCAAACAGCATGGCCAGCTGGTCCGCGTACGCCGGCTGGCCTCGGGCCTGTTCCAGTTCCGGCCCGGCACCGGCGAGGACCGTGTCGTCCTGGACTGTATCACCAGCCTCCAGCATGGCGCCGACCTGCTCTGGATCGAGACCGAAAAGCCCCACGTGGGCCAGATTGCCGGCATGGTCAACCGGATCCGCGAGGTAGTGCCCGACGCCAAGCTGGTTTACAACAACAGCCCTTCCTTCAACTGGACCCTGAACTTCCGCCAGCAGGTCTACGATGCCTGGGCCCAGGAAGGCCGGGACCTCTCGGGCTACGAGCGGGACATGCTGATGAGCGGCGAGTACGACGACACGGAACTGGCCCGGCTGGCCGATGACTGGACGCGGGAATTCCAGCGCAAGGCGGCCCGGGAGGCCGGGGTCTTCCATCACCTGATCACGCTGCCCACCTACCACACGGCGGCCCTGTCGACGGACAATCTGGCCAGGGGCTATTTCGGCGATGAGGGCATGCTCGCCTATGTGGCCGGCGTCCAGCGCCGGGAGATCCGCGAGGGTATCGCCACGGTCAAGCACCAGGACATGGCCGGTTCCAATATCGGCGATGATCACAAGGAATACTTCGCCGGTGCCGCGGCCCTCAAGGCCGGCGGCAAGGATAACACCATGAATCAGTTCGGCTGACCGGACCCGTCGTTCGACTCAGGTCATCGATCAAGTACTGCGCCCCGCTATTGCGGGGCTTTTTTTCGCATCCCTTTTCGCGTCCCTGTATTCGTTCCCTGTAAATGAAGCGGGCGTCGTTACCGCCGGGGAAAGCTCAATCCGGTATTGCCAATTCTCTCGCGGTTGCCTTATCCTGAAGTCCATCCCATTTTTAACGATCCGCCCCCACGGACCGCCAGTGACCAAGACCCTGACCGATAATCTTCACCTGCTGCTGGGCGTTCTGCCCCCCTCACTGCAGGATATGCTCGAGACCCTGCCCCGCGAGGAACTCCTGGAGATCGTCCTGGATCTGGGCCGCCTGCCCCAGGCCCGTTTTCCCGGCCATGCCGTGGCATTGTCCGATCAACCCGTGAGCCGGGACGACCTGAGTCACGTGGTCCGACTGCTGGGGGAATTTGGCGGCGACAACCGGGCCGGCATCGAGGGCACCCTGCACCGCATTTCCGCCATTCGCAACCGCCAGGGCGATATCATCGGCCTGACACTGCGGGTCGGCAGGGCCGTTTTCGGCACCATCGCCCTGATCCGGGACCTGGTGGAAAGCGGCACCAGCACCCTGCTTCTGGGCCGTCCCGGCGTGGGCAAGACCACCAAGCTGCGAGAGGTGGCCCGGGTTTTGGCGGACGACTTCGGTCGCCGTGTGGTGATTATCGATACCTCCAACGAAATTGCCGGCGACGGAGACATTCCCCACCCCGCCATCGGCAGCGCCCGACGCATGCAGGTGGCGCACCCGGACCAGCAGCACGCGGTGATGATCGAGGCGGTGGAAAATCACATGCCGGAAGTGATTATCGTCGACGAGATCGGCACCGCCTCCGAGGCGATAGCCGCCCGGACCATCGCCGAACGGGGCGTACAACTGATTGGCACCGCCCACGGCAATACCCTGGAAAACCTGGTCATGAACCCCACCCTCTCCGACCTGGTGGGCGGTGTGCAAACCGTCACCCTCAGCGACGAGGAGGCGCGCTTTCGCGGCACCCAGAAAACCATCAGCGAGCGCAAGTCGCCCCCCACCTTCCACGCGGTGGTGGAACTGGTGCAGCACGGTGAGTTGATCGTTCACAGCGATGCCGCCCGGGCCGTTGACAAGCTTTTGCGCGGGGTCGATGCCGGAGGCGTGCGCCGCACCAGTGACGGGGAGACCGGCCAGCCTGCCTTGCCACGCAAAAAAGCGACGCCGGCGGAGGAGGATGACAGCGAACCCGCTCCACCGGCTGCCGGCCCGCGCACGGGATTATCGGGGACCGTGCGCATCTATCCCTACGCGCTGAGTCCGGACACCATCGAACGCGTCATTCGCGGCCTGCGCCTGGATGCCCGCACCGTGAGCCGGCCCGAGCGGGCCGACATGGTTCTGGCGCTCCGCTCCCGGGCCGGGGATTCCAGACTGCGCCGCATTCTGGCGGTGACCGATCTGCCCCTGCACGAAGTCAAGAAAAACTCCAATGCACAGATTCGTCGCCTCATGCAGGATCTGTTCAATGTACTGCCCGGCGTCGATGACCGCGACGTCCGGGACGCGGTGCGTGAGGCGGAGGACGGCGTTCAACAGGTGCGGGAAGAAGGCGTACCGGTGGAACTGCCACCGCGCCCGGCTTCCCTGCGCCAGCTTCAACACCGGATTGTCGTGCGCAACAGCCTGGTGGCCGAGGGTGTCGGCAGTGAACCCCAGCGGCATCTGGTAATCCGCCCCTGAGCCGCTTTTCACAATGGCTCCCATCCAGCTGTTCCCGAACACGGCAACGGCGGTTTTTTGTGATCATTTTCACACCACCAAATATTGACGACCTTTTTCTTTACAATCTATCGACAACGCACTGTAATGCCAGTAGAGCTAGGCTGATCCCCAATACCCGTCTGTCCAGGTTCCCCGGACATTAACGGTCAGAGTCTTACCTTTTCGTTATGCACTATTTGGGCATGCGAAACTGGCCCGGATCCCGCCTTGACTTTCTTTTGCCTGCTCCGATACCGGTATTTACGACGGTTATGAACTATATTCAGTGGGTATATTGAGATCATGAGCCGTCAATCATTTAACCGGTTCATCGATTACCGCCCGGTCGAAGCGGTGAAAGCCAGCGGATGGCCCATGCTTGCAATTCGCTGCCAGAGGCGCTGCAAAGAAGTACGATGTTATGGAAATCTCACTCATGGATAGACTCGATAGTACTTTCGGTGGAGTTTTGGCGGCACAAACCGGCCCCGCCGGCGCGGACAACGCTTTCCTGTTCCACCTGTCCGGCAGCCTGGTGGCTGGCGGCGCCTGCGTCCTCATTTCCGCTGCGATGTTGTATATCGTCCTCTCTCGCCAGGACTGGCTATTCAAGCACCTGCTTCTGGTCTTCACAGGCCTTGTTTTTCTGGTTGGCATTAGCTTCCTGGTTGATGCTCTCATCATCGGACACGAACATGCATTGTTGGTTAAAACCACGACCAGGGTACTGGTCGGCGCAACCGCGGTCCTGGCCGGCCTCGAACTGGTGCGACTGCTTCCCACTATTCGCTCGATGCCGAATAGAACCAGTCTAATGAAGGCCAATGAAGAACTGCGACGCACCGAAAACCACCTTTCCGAAGCGATCGGCCTGCTCGATCAACGCGTAGAGGAGCGGACCCGCGAACTTGAATTACTGTCCGTCACCGATCCTCTGACAAACGTGCACAACCGTCGTGGCGTAATGGAAAAACTCGAAAAGGAAATCGAGCGGAGCTTGCGTTATAGGCACAGTCTCAGCCTGTTGATGATCGACCTGGACGATTTTAAGAAGATCAATGACCAGTTCGGTCACCATGCCGGCGATGCCGTCCTCGTCAAAGCCGCGGAGCGCATCAATCAACTGAGCCGGTCCAGTGATGTGGTGGGCCGCTTCGGGGGTGAAGAATTCCTGATGGTTTTGCCCAACACCACTGCCGAAGAGGCCAGGCAACTGGGCGAGCGGTTATGCGTCGTCATGGAATCGAAGCCGATCAGGGTGGACGATCACGAAATAACATTCACCTGCAGCATCGGCGCCACCCAGCTGACTGAGAACAGCAATCTGGATGCGCTGATCCAGACTGCCGACAAAGCCCTTTACGAAGCCAAACACCAGGGGAAAAACCGTGCGATCATCGGCATCCGGGGCTATGAAACAGGTATGAAAACGGGATAAACACCCTATTGCCGGTTTCCCCCGAAACCCGCGCATAATCCTTGCTTGGAAAACGGGTTTGTCTGCAAGATACCAAACTGTTTTCGGTAGACCCGACTATTAGTTCAGAGTCATAAATCAGGCTGGCAGTGTCGGTCCAGCCGTTCTATATACTTCTTGGATGGCAAACCCCAAGCGGAGAGTCCGAGGCCGAAAAGGACATTGGCAAGACATTCTCCGTTGCCATCCTGAAAAGCTGGATTTTTGTCATTCGGCGCGACTTCTGCCTACTATAACTTTCTGTCTTTAAAGGATTTTTACTGAGAGAAAAAGGAGAGGCCTTATGACTCCATGGATGATCGACGGCGATCAATTCGGCAGCTGTAACTGTGCCTATTCCTGCCCATGCCAGTTCGGCTGGCCCGAACCCACTACCGGAGACTGCCAGGCCATCGTCACCGGGCATATTGATCAGGGTTATTACGGCGACACCCGCCTGGATGGCCTTAACTGGGCCCTTTTGCTCAAGTGGCCCGGGCCCATACCCGAAGGCAACGGCACCCAGCAGGCTATCGTCGACGAACGGGCCGATGACGCCCAGTTCGATGCCTTGAATCGAATTCTTCACGGTGAAGATACCGACCCCGGGACCACCCACTTCTTTGTCTATAACAGCACCATGAGCCGGGTCCTGGATCCGGTCAGGGCACCCATCGATTTCGCCTGTGACATCGAGGCCAGAACGGGGCGAGCCGCCTCTCCGGGGCTTTTCGAGGTGAGGGGCGAGCCCATTGTCGACGAGGCCTCGGGCAACGAGCACCGGGTTCGAATCGATCTGCCCGACGGTTTCGAGTACCGTATCGCCGAGATCGGCCGCGGCTATGGAAAAACTTCGGGTGAGCTCGATATTCGCACCCACAACACCTACGCCCAGTTCAACCGGTTGCACCTGAACCAGCACGGCGTCGTCGCCTGAGGCGACCCGTCGTCGGGAGGTTTCGACGTGTCGCTGCCCCTGCACCGCGACCAGTGGCTCGCCCTGGCGGGGCTGCTGGGAGTAGCGGTACTGTGCTGGTATTACCTGTTCCGGCTGGCCTCGGATATGACCGTCATGACCAGGCCGCTGACCGCCATTCACCCGGTCAGTTTCCAGGATCTGTGGCTGCTGTTTTCGATGTGGGCAGTGATGATGGCGGGCATGATGCTGCCCAGCGCTATACCCATGATCCTGCTCTACACCCGGGTCGCCACCAAAGCCACGAAGCAGGGTATAGCCCTGGCCTCCACCACCGTTTTCACTCTGGGCTATGTGCTGGTCTGGACCCTGTTCAGCCTGCTTGCTACCGGTGTCCAGTGGGGGCTTGCAGAGCTCGCCCTCCTCTCTCCCGCCATGGTGATTAACAGTCCGGCACTGGGGGCCGGGCTGTTGATTGCAGCGGGGTTGTACCAGGCCACGCCCTGGAAGGACCGCTGCCTGGAACACTGCCGCAACCCGGCCGAATTCCTTTCAAGGCACTGGCGACGGGGCGCGACAGGCACCCTGGCAATGGGTATGATCCACGGCGTTTACTGCCTGGGATGCTGCTGGCTCTTGATGGCACTGTTATTCGTGGGCGGCGTCATGAACCTGCTTTGGGTGGCCCTGATCGCCGCTTTTGTTTTGCTGGAAAAGACCACACCCCTCGGCACCCGTGCCGGCCTCTATACGGGTGCGGGAATGATCGCCGTCGGGATACTCGTATTGCTGGCAAATGTGGCGCCGCTTTCCTGAAAGCCGGCCACGCCGGGAAACCTGCGGTTTTCAGTTGGGAAAAGTCATACTATGCTACTGTTCGTTGAGGAAACCCGGACAGACCCCGCGGGAAATTGCTTGACCGGTCTCCTCGCATAACCCTCTAGATATCTGCGACCGGCGGGAATCATTAAGGGCTTCATGTTCCCTTGCTTCCCTTCGCGGCCAAACGGGACCAGAGAGAACAACCAGAAAGGGGAGAGCTATGTCTCTTGCAAACGATATGGACAGGACGATCGCCGACCTCATCGATGGCCGTCGCGGTATTCTTGCCGCCGACGAGAGTACCGGCACCATCGCCAAGCGCTTCGAGGCGGTGGGCGTCAGTTCCACGGAAGACGCGCGGCGCGACTACCGAACCCTGCTTCTATCGGCGCCAGGCCTCGGCGATTACGTCAGCGGCGTGATCCTCTACGAAGAGACGCTGGGTCAGGCCGACGCGGATGGCCGGCCACTGCCAGAGGTCGCTACCGGTCAGGGCATTGTCCCCGGAATCAAGGTGGACAAGGGCAAAGGGCCGCTGCCCGGAGCGCCCGGCGACATGATCACCTACGGACTGGACGGCCTGGCGGAGCGCCTGGAATCCTATAAATCCCGCGGCGCGCGGTTCGCCAAGTGGCGCGAAGTCTACCCCATCACCGACCACAACCCGACTGACCTGGGTCTGTCCGCCAACGCCGAAATGCTCGCTCGCTACGCCGCCACCTGCCAGGCCGTGGGTATCGTACCCATTGTCGAGCCAGAAGTGCTTATCGACGGTGAACACGACCTGGAGCGCAGCGCAGCGGTGAACGAGCGGGTCTGGCACTCGGTCTATCACGCCCTGCACCGGCACGGCGTCAAACTGGAATACACCATCCTCAAGCCCAGCATGGTCACGCCCGGTAAGGAAGCGGGCACGGCCAGCCCCGAACAGGTGGCGGAAGAAACCCTGAAAATCCTGCGGCGCACTGTCCCGGCGGCCGTGCCCGCCATTCACTTCCTGTCCGGGGGGCAAAGTGCCACGGACGCCACCGCCAACCTCAACGCCCTTAATCAATTGCGCGACAAGGCACCCTGGCAACTGGGCTTCTCCTATGCCCGGGCACTCCAGGAGCCGGCCATGAAGGCCTGGGCCGGCAAGCCGGAAAACGTGAACCCCGCCCAGAAGAAGCTGGTGGAGCGGGCCCGTCTCAACCACCTCGCCATGCTCGGCGAATACAACGCTTCGCTGGAAACCTAACCCGAAACCGCCGGCAGGGAGAGGCTGCGGATTGCCGCGACAATACCCAACGCGGCCAGGAACCAGAGCACGGCGGCGGTTCCCAGCCAGGCATCGACAGCACCCAGGGCCGCGCCGGCGAGCAAAAACAGGCCGATCACCGTATTACTCACCGCCGTATAGCTGGCCCGGGTCTCGCCGGTGGCCATATCCACCAGGTAGGTCTTGCGCCCGACCCGGGCCCCCTGATGAGCCACCGCTGCACCGAACAGCAAAAGGCCCGCCGTCGGCGCCGCGCCCAGCCAGGCGGGCATCAGGTAGTGAAACGCCAGTGCCACCAGCGTTACCCCGGTGCCCAGGATTGCCGCGCCGGCCATAACCCGATGAGCCCCCCTGTCCGACCAACGACCCCACAAGGGCCCGGACAGCAATCCCGCGGCGCCGTTGGCAAAGAGCAACGCCCCCAGTTGGACACTCCCGCCGTTCCCGGCCCGCTGGATCAGCACCACCAGATAGGGGATCGCAAAGGCGGTGGCCACCAGCAGGGCGCGGGCGATGACAAAGCGACGGAACACAGGATCGGAACGCAAGAGCGACAGGCTCGCCACCGCCTCGACAATGGCATTGCCGCCGCCCTCCGTGGCGCCGGGTACCTCGGGAATGCGGGCATAGGCCAGGGCCGCCGCCAGCCACAGCAGCGCGGCGCCGGCCAGAATCACGGCAAATAATCCCCGTTGCCCGGATATCGCCGTCCCCTGCCAGTGCTCAAGGCCCGGACCGAAGAGCAGAAAGACGGCCGCCAGGAGGGTCGCAAAACCGGCTGCCGAAGCCGCCGATCCGGTGAGCCGGCCCCGCCGGCTCTTGGACACTGTCTTGCCCAACACATCCTTGGAGGCCACCGAGCAGACGCCTCGCGCCAGGCTGAACACCACCAGCAGTCCGATAACCGCGACCCCCACCGCTGCTCCGTCGAGCAACACGACCGCCGGAACCATGCCCGCCAGGGCCGCCGCCTGCCCGATGCTGCCCCACACCCAGAAATACTTGCGCAGGGGCCGCCGGCGCATTGCCTGGGCAATAAACAACTGCGGCAACAGGGCCAGGGATTCCCGCAAAGGTACCAGCAGGGCGATAAAAACGGCCGGGGCGCCCAGGGCAGCAAGCATCCAGGCCAGTACCAGCCGGGCGCTGACCAGCGTATCGCCGAACTTGGTGAGGACCAGCGCCAGCAGCTGGCGGGTGAAACTGCGCGGTTGCTCGTGGCAGGCTGATTCGGGAATATCCCGGCACACCCGGGAATCCTCGTCCTCGGCGAGGAATTCGTAAATACGATTTGCGGCTTTTTCCATTGGTTACCCTTGTCGGTTATCCGGGGACAGCCAGCGATTCTGGCTCCCCCTGTATTCCCCGCCTTTTCTCGACAAGTGAAAAGTTTAACAGCCCTATCAATGGCCGCATCAGAAACATAGGGCCGCTTTACGACAACCCAAAAAATACACAAATGTCAGTTTTAGAGTTACACTCACCTGTAGACCTGCAAAATCCCGCCCGGCTGTCTGGCCGGGAGGACAAGCGGGCGACAGTCCCAAACCACCGATAACAGAAAAAGGGCTGACAACATGATACCGATGGGCTCCCCTTCATCCGTTTCTCTATCTTTTGCCGGATGGCTTTTACTAACCGCTGTATTCTTTCCCCAGGTACACGCTCAGGAAAAATGCTCTGTTTCCGCCATCCGCGCCATGGCACCGGAAGACACCACCATTAGCAAAGTGGAATCCCTGGCAACGCCGAAACCCCACTGTCGCATCGACGGTTATGTGACCACTCGCAATCCGGGTCCCAACCAGGGGCATTTCCGGCTGCAACTGCCCGACACCGACTGGAACGGACGCTACTTTTTTATTGGCCTGGGAGGCGCGGCGGGTTATGTCCCCACCGAAGCCCAACTGCCCCACGGCAACCCCATTACCGCCGGCTGGGCCGTGGCCGGCACCGACACCGGCCATCAGGGAAATGTGCTGGACTGGAGTTTTCTCCGCGACCACCCCGACCAGCGGCTCGATTACCACAGCCGGGGCACCCATGTGACGGCCCGCGCCACACAGCAGATCACCCGCCAGTATTACCAAACCGACAAACTTTACCGCTACATCTCCGGCTGTTCCGGCGGCGGGCGCATGGGTGTAATGGCCGCCGAAAACCATCCGGAAGATTTCGACGGCTACCTGATCGGAGCGCCTGGCCGCAGTGCCGAAACCTTTCTGATGTTCATGTGGACGTCCCAGGTCAATCTCCGGGAACCGGATGCCTGGGTGCCGCCCAGCAAGCTGGCGTTCGTGGAGAAAAACGTCAAGGCCGCCTGCGATGCCACCGACGGCGTCGAGGACCAGATGGTATGGGATCCGGCAAAATGCGATTTCGATATCGCCTCCCTGCAATGCAGCGAGGGCCAGGAAGAAGACTGCCTGTCGGCAACCCATGTGGAAACCATCCGGCAGGTACTGCGCGGCCCCCACGGACCGGACGGCAAACGAATTACCTACGGCATGCCCATCACCAACATGGGCAGCGGCTGGCCCAGCTTTTACGGCGCCGTTCCGCCGCCCTGGCCGGAAGACACGTCCATCGAGAGCCTGCGCAAATCCTCCAGCGGTTATGTTATGGGCCATGTGATGACCCGGGTCTATTTTGGTCCCGACTACGATTTCGTGGAAGACTTCGATTTTAACGACCGGGACGACCTGGATGCTTTCTGGCAGGGCACAGAGAAATACCTGTTCGGCCAGCCCCACAAGTCCGACCTGACCGGCGTCGAGAAGGCCGGGGGCAAAGTGATCTGGTGGCACGGCGTCAGCGATGCCGGGCCCACGGCACCCACGTCCCTGGATTATTTCCGGCTCGCCAAGGAAAAAATGGGCGGCAATCCGGAGCGCCTGGCCGACACGGCCAGGCTCTACCTGATTCCCGGCATGCTCCACTGCAGTGGCGGCACCGGACCCCACGACGCGCCGGACAGGCTTCTGGAAACCCTCGTCGACTGGGTCGAAAACGGCAAGGAACCGGGCAGCGTGGTCACCCACCGGGGACCGGGCAATTTCGACCCTGTTTTCAAGCCGGTCGGCGGGGAAAATGTCGCCGGCGTCCGACTGCCCAATGCCACGGGAAACCCCCGGGATTTCCGTCTGTGTCCCTACCCCCAAATATCGACCTTCCAGGGCGGCAATGCCGGTGTGGGCGACGCGAAAAATTGGCACTGCCGGCAACCCAACCCTTGATGGCGGTGTTGTCGGTTTATAACGGGGACCAACCTTATAGGCGCTATTGCGCGCGAACCTGAAACCACCTATATTGAATGACGTTTATGTAAATTTATGTAAATATAATCTAACAAGGAGATAACGCAGGAAGCCGCAATAACCAAAAAATGCAGGGACGTAAAAACGTGAACCCGGAATCACGGTTCACCATAACGATAAAAGCGAGGTGTACCCCATGAAAACCCGATTTCTCACCTTTTTAACCGCAACATCCCTGGCCATGGGCAGCCTGGCCGTGCTTCCGGCAACCGTCTCGGCCCAGCAGATCGACGAAATTGTGGTCACGGCCCGCAAGCGCGAGGAGAGCCTGCAGAGCGTCCCCATTGCCGTGACTGCCATCGGCGAGGAACTGATCAGGGAAAAGTCCATTGAGGACCCCTATGACCTGACCTTCCATGTACCCGGCCTGGTGGTCCGCCAGGGCAGCGCCACCCGTGGCTCGCCGGATTACTTTTTGCGCGGCCAGGGCAACACGTTCGGCGGTTCCCCCGGCGTCGTGGTCTACTTTAACGAAGTTCCCCTCAAACCCGTGGGGGTGGCCGGCTCCAATATCCAGTTCTACGATCTTGAAAATGTGCAAGTGCTCAAAGGCCCCCAGGGCACGCTGTTCGGCCGCAGCAGCACCGGCGGCGCCGTGCTTTACCAACCCCGGAAACCCGGCGATGAATTCGGCGGCTATATCGACACCAAGATCGGCAACCTGGATCTTTTCGAAACCTCCGCGGCCGTGGACATACCGCTCCTGGATGGCAAGCTGGCCTTCCGGGCGGCGCTCAACGTCCAGCGCCGGGAAGGTTTTACCGAAAGCCAAAGCACGGGCCAGGAACTGGACGAGCGCAGCCGGGAGTCCTATCGACTGGGCATGACCATCAAGCCCGTGGACTGGTTCGAAAACTACACCATGTTCCAGACCAGCCATGTGGATGAAAGCCCCACCGGGGCCGTGCTCAAGGATTTCAATCCCAATCTGCCCCTGTTCAATACCACGCCCATGGCAGGCATCGGGTGGTTCGCCGTTGCCGGTTTTTGTGGTGCCATCTCCGCTCCCGCCAATGTGCCGGGCTGCATAGCCGAGCGCACGGGTCGCATCGATGCCCTGGTAGCGGACCTGCAAAGCGAGCTTGCCAGGGCCACCGGCGGCGGCGATATTCGCAAGAACCTGACCGCTCGCCGTGATTACAAGAACGGCCGAAACGAGCAGATCATCAATATCACCACCGTGGATATTGGCGATATGGGCTTTCTCGGTGACGTGACCCTCAAGGGCATTCTTGGCTTCAACCGCAACCGGGAGTCCAATATCATCCGGGAGTTCGGCGCCTCCCAGTTCAATCATGGCGTGGTAATCAACAACCACGACCTGGTGGGCTTCCCGCAGCAGGTCGCTGTCAGGGACAAGTACGAGGAGACGGATTTCGACGACGATATGGTCACGGAATTCCAGGTTCTCGGCGATATCGACGGCAAGCACAGCTGGATACTGGGCTTTTTCAGGGAGCGGATCAAAAGCGATTTCGCCCCGCCCCCGGTATTCCAGACCTTTAATAACGCCTTTACCGTACCCCTGGACAGCCTGGGCTTCCTGTTCCCCACCGTATCCCGCTCCGAAGACGAGCAGACCGGTTACTTCGGCCAGTTTACGGCGGATTTGTCGGATGTCCTGCTGGACGGCCTGAGCATGACCCTGGGCTACCGGGAAACCAAGACCGAAGAGACGCAAAACACTTTTCAATTGATTCCCAGCCCCGACGGGCTGATCCCCGGCGCCTTTGTCAGGACCCTGGAACTGGATGAATCGGCGCCCAGCTGGACGGTGAGCTTCGATTACCAGATTAACCCGGACCTGATGGTCTATTTGGCGCACCGGCGCGGTTTCAAGCCCGGCGGCGTCAACGGCACTTCCGCAGCCGCCAACGTGCCCGGCACCCGGGACACCTTCGACCCGGAGGAACTGGATGATGTGGAAATCGGCCTGAAAATGGACTGGAACTACAAGGGAATCGCCGCACGCACCAACCTCGCCTTTTACAACAGCTGGTACAACCAGGTGCAGCGCAGCGAGACGGTCTCCATTCCCGGTGGCGGTGGCGTGCTGACGCAAATAAACAATATCGCCAAGGCGGAAATCACCGGTTTCGAGATGGAGAACCAGTTTGTTTTCAGCGAACAGTTCCAGCTCTTTATCAACTATGCCTGGACGGATGCCCGCTACAAGGATTGGCCGGGGGAAACCACGTCGGTCTTCGGCGTGACGTCATCCAACGAGGACAATGAGTATACCGGTGTGGCCGAACACCAGGGCACCATCGGCGCCCGCTATATCCTGCCCATGGACGAGCGCCTGGGCCGGGCGGCGTTCTATGCCGAGTACTACATGCAGAGCGGCGTCTGGCTGGATGATTCCGCCATCCAGATATTCCCTCACAAGACAGGCTTTCAGGAAAGCTACGAAAACCTGAACCTGCGCTTCGACTGGTCCAACTTCCTGGGCTACCCGGTGGACGCGGGCTTTTTCGTGCGCAACGCCCTGGACGACGAGTGGTTGATCGGCGCCAACAGCCTTATGCAGGCTATCGGCTTCTGGACCGGCACGTTCAATGAACCCCGTACCTACGGCTTCCAGCTGCGGTACCGGTTCGGATCGGAGGTCGGCGACTGAAACCTGATAGCCCTGGTGAAAGCACCCGCCGGATTTATTCGGCGGGTGCTAGGGATTGGGACTGTAACACCACCTTCCCGAGCCACCCCTCTTTTTATCGCAGGCTGGCCTGAGGGCCGTTGGAGGAAGAAATGAATAGTCAAGCCATGAATGCTGGTTTACTGTCTTTACTGCTATTACTTACCACCCTCAATGCCTCCGGCGCGGACCAGTGCAACCTGGAGGCCATCCGCGCCATGGTGCCGGAAAACGCGCAAATAGACGCCGTCAGGCCTGTGGCGGAGCCGGTCGCCCACTGTGAAGTGGTGGGCCACACCATCACCAGGAACCCGGGCCCCAATCGCGTGGAGTGGACGGTGATGCTGCCGGATGAGCGCTTTGGCGGCCGCTATTATTTTGTCGGTCTGGGTGCCGCCGCGGGTTTCGTGCCCACCACGACGTCCACGGAAAGGATGGGAAGTTATTACGCCAATACCACCCTGCAACTCCTCAACCAGGGCTTTGCCGTGGCGGGCTCCGATACCGGCCACAAGGGCTGGCTGTGGGACTACGGTATTGGCAACCCCACCGCCCGCCTTGATTATGCGCACCGGGGCGCCCATGTCTCCGCCGTCGCCACCCAGGCCATCACAAAGGCCTATTACGACGTGGACGACAGGCTGTACCGCTATCATCTGGGCTGCTCCGGGGGCGGCAGGATGGGCGCCATGGCCGCCTACCACCATCCCGATGACTACGACGGCATCGTTGCCTCGACGGGGTTTGGCGGCGGCGCGGTCTGGTTCCCCTGGATACTCCAATACCTGGTAGAGAACCCGGACCGCTGGGTGCCTCCCCATAAACTGGCACTCCTGGAGCGTGAGGTGGCCGAATACTGCGCCGGCCCCGACGGCCTCGTCCGGGACCCCAACGCCTGCGGCTTCGATCCCGCCAGCCTCCAGTGCAAAGGCGAAGACAAGGCCAATTGCCTGACAACGCCCCAGGTCGACATGATAAAACGCATCAGCGGCCGCCATCCCGTGGGACCTGACAAAACATCTCCCGGCTTCACCCTCACCAACCCCACCGCCTGGTCGTCGTTCCTGTTGGGCACCACCAAACCCACCAGCGACCCGGAAAATCCCTGGCCCGAGGAAGGAGCCCCATCGGCCCTGAGAATCGGCCAGAGTATCTATCGCGGGGTTTATTTCGATGATGCGGATTTCAACATCCTTACCGACCTGGATTTCGATAATCCCGAACACCTGAAAACCCTCGCGGCGCACCACGCCGACTGGGGGCTGGACAGTTATGATCTTTCCGGCTTCAAGAAAGCCGGCGGCAAACTGATTATGTGGGCACCCCTGGGGGAAAACGGAGTCCCCCCCGCCACCCATATCGAGTATTACCACAAGTTAAAGGAGGTGGTTCCCGGCACCGACGACTTCGTTCGTCTCTACCTGGTTCCCGGCGTGTACCATTGCGGCGGCGGCCCGGGGCCTCAGGACACCGACGAGCGATTGCTGGACGAAGTCATCGACTGGGTTGAGCAGGGCAACCGGCCCGAAACAGTGGTGGCCAGTGCCTCGGCACGGGATCCAATGCCGGCAGCTCCCGGCCAGCCGCCCACGTTATTGCCGCCGGTCCTGTCCCGGACGGTCCTGTTGTGCCCCTATCCCCAGCGGGCCGTATTCGATGCACCCCAGGGCGCATTCCCCTTCGATGCCGATAACTGGACCTGTCAATAACAATGCCGTGCTGAGATCAGGGACCGGCAGGATTCGTCGAATCCTGCCGGTCCCTGGCATTCTGGATACATCATCGATCGTACCACCTTGTCTGACGATAGAAATGTGGCCCGACCCAAGCGGCGGCGCAGAGTCTCAATCCCGGTTTCAACCCCGTGCTTTTATAGTGATGGGCTATAGACCATAACCCTCAAACACCCTGCAACCAAAAAAACCATGAAACGCGGACGCCTGGCACTACTTATCGCCCTGATCACTGCGGAAATCCTCTCCGGTTTTGAACTGGCGATGATCTACTCCGCCCTGCGGTATATGATCGATGACTTTGGGAACCCGGAGGCCGTGGGTTGGGCCATCACCGGCTTCCTTTTGGCCAGCGGTGTTTCCGCCGCGATTTGCGGCCGATTGGGCGACATGTATGACCGTAAGCGCGTGCTGCTGATCGTCATCGGCCTCAGCCTGGTGGGCTCTCTGGTTTCAGGCTTCTCCACGGGAATTGGCGGAGTGGTGACCGGACGGGTGATCCAGGGCGGCGCCGGTGCCATCTTTCCTCTCTGCGTGGGTATCGTGCGAGCCGAGGTCAGGGAAACCTCGGTGCCCCTATTCATCGGTATCCTGGCGGCCACCATGACCGTGTCCGCGGGCCTCGGGTCAGTTATCGGCGGCATCCTGGTGGACAACCTGAGCTGGCACTGGATTTTTTTTACCGGCGCCGGCGTCGCCGTCGTTGCCCTGCTATTCGTGATGAAGTTCGTGCCCGCCAGGGCTTCGGGTAAAGTGGAAAAGGGCGTGAACTTTTCCGGTGGCATCCTCTTTGCGCCGGCCATCGTCCTTTTGCTGCTGGCGATTACCAAATCAGCCCAGTGGGGATGGCTGGACGCACGTATATTAGGCTTTTTTGCCGGCGGCACGATCCTGACGGGCCTGTGGGTGAACAGTGAATTGAAGGCCAGGGTACCGCTGATCCAGGTTCGGCTGCTGGCCCAACGACAAATGCTTGCAGCCGTTCTGGCGGGAGCACTCCTTGGGCTCACCTGGTTCCAGTTTTTGCAAATATGGTCGATTCTTCTACAGCAGCCCACGGCGACGGGCGTGGGCCTGGGCCTGTCCGCGACGATGACCGGCATCGTTTTATTGCCTCAGACCCTGATGGCACTGATTGGCGGACCTGCCGCCGGCTGGGTATACACCCGTTATGGGCCGCGCTTCACCATGTCAGCGAGCGCCCTGGTGCTGGGGGCTGCCTGGCTTGTGGCTGCCTTTAAACACGATTCGCTCGCACTGATTCTGGCAATACTCATCGCCATGGGGTTGGCGAGCTCATTCCTGTACGCCACCATTCCCATGATTATCGCCAGTGCCGTTCCCATGAATCGCACCAGCGAGGCAACCGGACTGATGAGCGTTATCCGCGTGTCGGCAATGGGCATAGGCGCCCAGATAGTCGCCTACCTACTCAATACATCCACCGTTCCCTCCCCCTCCGGCCCGGGTAGCTTTCCCGACCAATCAGCGTATCTGCTGGCCATGAGTTATGTGATCGGCGGCTGTCTGCTGATCTTCGTCGTTGCCCGGATGCTCACAAACCATTCCATGGCCGAGAGACACGGCGCAGTGCCGGACTCCAGACGCACTTAAGCTGCACCCGCGGAATTCGGATTGAAACTGAACACTGCCAGCCTGCATTCAGGCCCAGATCGTCGCCTGTTCTCAGGCCGGGGCGATGCCAGGAACGCGACTTATATTGACTTTTATGACAAATAGTGCCTTACTTCCAACTAAGCCTCTAAACTGATAATACAAACAATTTGACCCCGGCTCCCGAGCACGCCTGATTACAGAGAAAGCCTTATTCCCAAGAGGTTCCTGCAATCGGGCCGCTTCTTGCGGCGTTACTCTTCTCGACAATGGACTACCGTCTTCGTCTGCGAAAAGCGCCTTGCCGAAAGAGGGCTTGGGTTTGCCGAAGACGGCTCTGGATTATTGGCGGCGCTCTTCCGGGCGCCCGATTTCGGCAACCAACCGGCCCGAAAAGGGCGGAGGTAGAAATGATAAAAAAACTTTTTTCCGCGCGCCTTGTGATTATGATATTTCCCCTGTTGGCAGCCGGTGCCGCCGGCGGCGAAAACCCCTGTACCCTGGAGTCGATCCGCTCTCTCTCACCTGGCAGCGCGGCAATCGATTCGGTCACGCCGGTCCAGTCCCCGGTGGCACACTGCGAGATCCTGGGCCATACCATTACCCGGGACCCCGGTCCGAACCGGGTCGAGTGGACGGTAATGCTCCCGGATGAACGCTTCAACGGCCGCTATTACTTCGTCGGCCTGGGAGCCGCCGCAGGCGTTGTTCCGACCACCACCACCGACAACCCGATCGGCCAGGGCTATATCCCCACGACGCTCAAGCTGCTGGGCGCGGGCTTTGCCGTGGCGGGCACGGATACCGGGCACAAGGGCAGCCGCTGGGAGTTTGCCATCGATAACCCGGCGGCGAAGCTGGATCATGGCCATCGCGGCGCCCATGTGGCGGCACAGGCGACCCAGGCCATCACCCGGGCCTATTACGATATGGACGAAAAACTCTACCGGTATCACCTGGGCTGCTCCGGCGGAGGCCGCATGGGAGCGATGGCCGCCCTGCACCACCCGGAGGACTATGACGGTATCGTTGCCTCAACGGGCTTTGGCAAGGGCGGCAGCGTCTGGTTCCCGTGGATTCTGCAATACCTGATCAACCATCCGGAAGGATGGGTATCCCCGGCCAAGCTCGAAACCCTGGAAAAAGCGGTTGCACAACACTGTGCAGGGCCCGACGGGCTTGTCCGCGACGTGGACGCCTGCGGATTCGATCCCGCGAGCCTTCAATGCCAGGGCGAAAGCAACGACAACTGTCTGACCAAAGCCGAAATCAAGATGGTCGAACGCATCACCGGTCGCCACCCGGTGGGACCGAACGAGACGTCCGGCGGCTTCAGCCTGACCAATCCCACCGGCTGGTCCTCTTTTTTACTGGGCCCCACGCGGCCTACCAACAAAGGCCCCGAAAACCCCTGGGCACCGGATCCGGCGCCTTATTCCTATGGCCTGGGTCAGAGCATTCTCCGGGGCATGTATTTTAATGACGCCGACTTCAACCTGATGGATTTGGATTTCAACGATCCCGAACATTTGCAGACCCTCGCCGACCATCACGCCGACTGGGGTGCCGTCAGTCCGGATCTTTCCGCCTACAAGGAAGCCGGTGGCAAACTGATCCTGTGGGCGCCGCTCGGTGAAAATGCGGTGCCGCCCCGCACCGAGATCGAATATTATCACGCGCTCCACGAGGCAGTACCGGGTACGGATGAGTTTATGCGCCTCTACGTGGTGCCCGGCGTATTACACTGCGCCGGGGGTCCCGGCCCCCAGGATGCGCCGGACCGATTCCTCGATAACGTCATTGCCTGGGCCGAGCAGGGAGAGTCACCGGGCGCCATCGTCACCAGCGCCTCCACCGAGATTCCCCGATATTTTGGCAATGGAGCGCCCTCGCCGGCGCGAACCGTGCTGGTTTGTCCTTATCCCGAGCGGGCCGTGTTTGTCGGTGAAGAGGGAGAATTCGCCTACGACGCGCGCAACTGGGCGTGCCAATCGGTGACCGACAACGCCCGATGAGGACGGAATCAACGGCAATGCGAACGCTCTATTCTGTACCGTTGACGTAACAGTTTAATCGCCAACTCAGAGATAATTACTATGAGAACATACAAAACTATACGATCTGTTCTGCTTGGCTTCGGCATCCTGAGTGTTTCCGGGGCGGGCATGGCCAAAGAAAAATGCGCGCTCGACAACATCCAGGCCATGGCACCGAAGGGTGCCGTGGTGGATACGGTTACTCATATCGACGCCCCCATCGCCCACTGCGAAGTAGTGGGTCATACCACCACCCGGAACCCCGGCCCCAACCGGGTAGAGTGGACGGTGATGTTGCCTGACGACGGCTTCAAGGGCCGGTACTACTTCATCGGCGAAGGTGGAGCCGCCGGTATTGTGCCGACTACCCGGGCCGCCGAAGAGGACCTGGAGGCCATCTACGGACAAAGCTATTCCGGCACTGAATCCGAAATACAGCTGCAGCGACAGACCATGGGCATGATCGCTGCCTCCTATGCCGGTGCCGCCGTGCGCAGATTAGCCGAAGGTTTTGCGGTTGCGGGAACGGACACCGGCCACAAAGGGTTTTTGTGGGATTTCATGATCGACAATCCCGCCGCCCGGCTGGACCACGGCCATCGCGGGGCCCATGTGGCCGCCGTCGCGACACAGGCGATCACCCGGGATTATTACGACATGGACGACAAACTCTACCGCTACCACCTGGGCTGCTCCGGCGGCGGCCGCATGGGCGCCATGGCGGCGCTGCACCACCCCGGGGATTACGACGGCATCGTAGCTTCCACCGGTTTTGGCAAAGGCAACTCCATGTGGTTTCCCTGGATTATCCAGTACCTGGTGGAAAAGCCTGACCGCTGGATCTCGCCGGCCAAGCTGGCCTTCCTGGAGGAAAAAGTGGCCGAGCACTGTGCCGGACCGGACGGTTTGGTTCGCAACCAGGACGCCTGCGGCTTCGACCTGAACAACGTGCAATGCAAGGGCAAGAGCACGGACAAATGCCTGACCCGGGATGAAATCGACATGGCCAGGCGCATTACCGAACCCCACCCGGTGGGTCCCGGGGAGAAATCCGGCGGCTTCACCCTGACAAACCCGGTGGGATGGTCTTCTTTCCTGATAGGAACCACGCGACCCACCAGCGATAATACCGACAATCCCTGGGCACCCAACCCACCGCCCTCCTCCTTCTGGATTGCGAAGAGCATTCTGCGTGGCGTTTATTTCCAGGACCCGGACTTTGACATGCTCACCGACCTGGATTTCGAGAACCCGCAGCATCTGCAGGTACTCGCCGACCATCACGACGACTGGGGCGCCACCAGCCCGGATATTTCCGGGTTCAAGGAGGCAGGCGGCAAATTCATACTCTGGGCGCCCCTGGGGGAGAATGCTGTTCCGCCAGCAACGGAAACCCAGTACCACGACCAGCTGGAGGCAACACTTACGCATGTCGATACGTTCTTCCGCACCTATGAAGTGCCGGGCGTGTGGCACTGCGCCGGCGGTCCCGGACCACAGGACTCCGCCGAGCGTTTTCTCGACAAGGTCATAGCCTGGGTTGAACAAGGCAAACGACCCGATGAAATTGTCCTCAACAGACCCGACGCCCCCGGCTTGCCGAAAGCTGCTCCGTCGCCCATCCGCACAGTTCTGGTCTGCCCCTATCCGCAGAAAGCGGTGTTTACCGCAGAGGAAGGTGCATTCCCCTACGATGCCGCGAACTGGAGTTGTCGCGAACAGTAGGTCCGGGAACCTATGCAATGATTAAGCACCGGAGCCTTGCAGCCAGTTGCCACACTGCAAGCCACAGATGTTTACCCGGAAATACCCCAAATCCGGGCAGGCAGCCAGTGGGACCTTTAAATCATTCCCGACAGCAGGTATTCTTCGCCGCTGGCGGCCCGATTGCCGCCAAACGCGGAGGGATGGCTGAGAGGTCGAAAGCGCCGGTCTCGAAAACCGGTGTACCGCGAGGTACCCAGGGTTCGAATCCCTGTCCCTCCGCCAGCATAAAATGGGTCACCGACAGGTGGCCCATTTTTGGTGGAGGGACAGGGGTGAGAACCCTGGCCGGTTCGACAAAAGCGACAGCTTTTGGGCCCCGCAGCGCAGCGAAGGGGGTCCGAAGGACCGAGCTGCCATTCACAAGAGAATAAGTATGAATGCTTTCCCACTTCATACCGTTAAGGGTCTGACGCTTTGTCTCTCACTGATAACCGGCTTGGCTGTCAATGCATCTGCCGGGGAAACGGAAATCCCCAAGCTGTTTACACAGCATTGCGCTCAGTGCCACGGCGATAAAGGACAGGGGGGCTCGGCCCCGCCGCTGGTGGGCGCGCCGCTTCGCCAGGCCACTGACCTGGGCTCCATCGCCAAGTTGATCGCAAACGGCAGCCCCGCCACCGGTATGCCCGGGTTCAGGGACATTATGAGTGGCGCGGATCTGTTCTCACTGGCCATGTTTATCGCCGAACAACAGGGATTATCCACCTCTTTACCGAGCGCACCACCGTCGATTCCAGACGGTGTCGTCCAGTCCGAAGTCGAATCCTTCAGGGTCGAGCGTCTGGCTGAAGTGGAAAACCCATACGGGATTGCCGTGCTGCCCGATGGCCGGATACTGGTGACCGAAGCCAAAATCGGCGCGCTTCAAATCATTGAGTCGGGCGAACTGCTTCCGGAACCCGTATCGGGCACCCCCTTCGGCCCCCCCACCAGGGACTTTTTCAAGCGGCGCCTGATGGATGTGGCAGTGCACCCGGGCAATGGCTGGATTTACCTGACAGCGACTGAAGGGACGGACAACGAGAACCTGGCGGAGAGGGGGCGACTGATCCTCAGTCGAGGCCACATCCACAATGGTCAATGGGTGGACGGCGAGACACTGCTGTCAGTACCCACGCATGAAGGCAGCGGGGGGCGCATCGCCTTTGACAGTGCTGGACGGGTCTATCTCGGCACCGTTCACGCCCCCACCGATGACGATCCGATTCCCTCCCAGGACATCGCCAGCCCCCACGGCAAGATCCTGCGCCTGAATGAGGACGGGACAGTGCCACCCGACAACCCCTATGCCGGGCGCGAGGACGCTTTCCCCTATGTCTGGGCCTACGGACTTCGCGCGCCCCTGGGGCTGGCGGTAGATGACCAGGGCCGGTTGTGGGAGTCGGAAAACGGTCCCAGGGGCGGCGATGAACTGAACCTGATCAAGCCGGGGCATAACTACGGTTGGCCGGTAATAACCTGGGGCCACCCCTACGATGAAACCCCGACCGTATCACGAGTCACGCAGGAAGGTATGGAGCAGCCTGTGGTCAGTTGGGTGCCGTCACCAGCGGTATCCGGTGCGGTTTTCTATGACGCCGACGCATTTCCCGGATGGAAGGACAGCCTGTTTGTCTGCTCCCTGAAAGGCAGAACGCTTTACCGTATCAAGTTCAAAGGCGATCGCACAGCCCTGATCGAAAACCTGCTGATGGACAGTGATCGCCTTCGGGATATTGCCGTCGGACCGGACGGCTACCTCTACCTGATTACCGATAGTGGTCTGGTATTGCGTCTGGTGCCGGCCTGAAGTTCAACCTCCGGCACCGCGCGGCCATCAATTTGCCACCACTGCTCCGTCGCGCAGGCTCTTCTCTGCGGTGCCATGATCCCGGGCGATCAACAGATAGGCCATGGGCAGGACATAGAGGGTAAACAGGGTGCCGATGGTCATGCCAAAGGCAATGACAAAACCAAGGGAAAAGCGTGCCACCGCGCCGGCACCTGTGGCAATCAACAGGGGAACCATTGCCATGACCAACGCAGCCGTTGTCATCAACACGGGCCGCAGGCGCATTGCGGATGCATGCTCAATGGCTTTTAGCTTGCTGTAACCTTCTTCCTGCAAGCGGTTGGCAAATTCGACGATGAGGATGCCATGCTTGGAAATCACGCCGATCAGGGTAACCAGCCCCACCTGGGTATAGATGTTGAGGGTGGCGCCGGGTACCTGGAACAGTGCGAGCACATTGAGACCAAGCAGGGCGCCGCTGATCGCCATGGGCACGGTGATGAGCATGATCAGCGGGTCGCGCCACGATTCAAACTGTGCTGCCAGTACCAGATAAATAATCAGCAGCGAAAAGAAAAAAATACCCGCCAGGTTGGATGTTTCTGTCTTGAACTGTCGTGACTGACCGCCGTACTCGACGCTGAATCCGGTAGGCAGTATCTCCGCGGCCGCCGCATCCAGTATGTCGAGCACCTCGCCGATGGATACGCCGGGGCGGGGCACACCACTGATGGTCACGCTGTTGAGTTGCTGGAAATGTTGCAGTCGCTGCGGCTGCACCGAATCTTTGAGCTGGATAACCGTCCCGATGGGAATCAGCTCGCCGCTGACAGTGCGAGTGTAGTAATTGTTGAGCTGGTCGGCAGAGAGACGGTCAACCCGCTGCACCTGGGGAATCACCTTGTATGAGCGGTTATCGATGGAAAATCGATTGACGTAGGCGCCCGCCAGCAACCCCGACAGATCCGCGGACAATTGAGCCATGTCGATGCCCAGTTGGGAGGCCTTTTCCCGGTCGATCAGAATGTTGGTGATGGGCTTGTTGATCTTCATGTCGCTGTTGAGAAAAATAAACTGTTTGCTGTCCTGGGCCTTTTCCATGACCTGGTCCGCCAGTTCCTTGAGGATCACCGGCGGAGCAGTGCCACCGATAACAAATTCCACGGGCATGCCACCGCCCCCCGAGGGCAGGGGCGGGCGTGGCACAACGGCGATTTTCAGGCCAGCCACCTGGGAGACCTGTTTATAGATGTCCTCGTTGATGACCTCCACAGTATCGCGGCTGCGCTCGCTGGAAGGGCTAAGGATAAAGGGGCCGAAAGCGCCATTGGTGGCTGTGGCACCACCGAAGCTCGCAGCGTTGAACTGGAAGTTGGCAACAATGTCCTCGCTGGCTTCGTCAATTTTGTCGAGCCGGGAGGTAAACAGCTCGATATATTCCCGGGTAAGACCGGGGTCACTTTCGGCCAGCATAAAGGCAAAACCTGTGTCCTCCTGCGGCGCCAGTTCGCTGGGCGCGGAGATAAACAGAAAAAAACACGACAGGATAACTATAAGACCGAAGAGACTAAGCCCGATTTTCTGGTCCATCATGCCGTGCAAACCGCTTTCATATTTGTCCTTTAAACGGTTAAACAGCCCATCAAGGCGACTTTCCAGTCGGCGGCTTCGCCCATTAACCCTGTTGTGAGGCTTGAGCAGGTACGCACACATCATCGGCGACAGAGTGAGAGCGACAACGCCCGACAGCAATACCGAGGCGGCAAGCGTAAACGCAAACTCGGAGAACAGTGTGCCGGTAATACCGCCGAGAAAACCGATGGGCAGATAAACCGCCACCAGGGTGGTGGTCATTGCCACCACGGGCCAGGCCAGCTCCCTGGCCCCTTGCAAAGCGGCTGCCATGGGCTGCATGCCATCTTCTATATGGCGATGGATGTTCTCGAGCACGATAATGGCGTCATCCACGACAATGCCGATGGCCAGCACCATGGCAAGTAACGTCAACAGGTTGAGCGAGTAACCCATCAGCAGCATCAGTGCCATGGCACCAATCAGCGACAGGGGCACGGCTATGGCGGGAATGACGACCGAGCGCAGCGAGCCCAGGAACAGGAAAATCACCACCACGACGATAACCACTGCCTCGATAATTGTAGTTTGCACATCGTCTATGGCATCGCGAATATAGACTGTCGCGTCGTAAAGTAGCTCGCCTTCAAGACCCTCGGGAAACTGGGGGCTTATCTGCGTGTCCCAGACCTTGCGCACATCCTCCATGACATCAATGGAATTAGCATCTGGCGCGAGGTCCACGGCGATGAATACCGCCGGCTTGTTTTTGAAACGCGCCGTGGGGGAGTAGTTTTCCGAGCCCAGTTCCACGTCGGCCACATCGCCTAAGCGAATGATCGCGCCATTTTCGGCCCGGACAATCATCTGACGGAACTGTTCGATGGAGCGCACATCCGTGTCAGCTTTCAGGTCGACGGCCACCATCGCCGAGCTGGTTGTACCCACAGAGGTAAGGACGTTATTGCGCCTTAATGCCGTATTGACATCACTGGCGGTGAGATTAAAGGCCGCCATACGTTCCGGTATCATCCAGATACGCGCCGCAAACGGCTGGCCTCCGGCCAGGTTAACCCCTTGAACGCCGGAAATGGTGGCCAGCTTCGGTTCCACCACCCGCACCAGATAGTCGGTAATCTGATTGATCCGCAACACATCGCTGTAAAACACCATGTAACCCGCCGTGCTGAATCCCCCGACAGAGAGTGTCACCACCGGGCTTTCCGATGCTTCCGGCAGCTCGCCGCGTACCTTGTTCACGCTGGCAATGACTTCGGTGAGGGTTTCATCCGGATCTTTATCCAGGCGCACATAGGCGCGAATCAGACTCCTGTTGGTATCACTGGTGGAAGTGATGTAATCAATGCCCTCGGCAGCTGCGACTTCGCGCTCCAGTGGCGTAGTGACAAAATCCTGTACCAATTGGGCGTCGGCACCGGGGTAGGGGGTGGACACTGTAATAACGGCATTTTCCAGCTTGGGGTATTCCCTCACCTGAAGTTCCATCGCCCCGCGAATACCCACAATGAGGATAAACAGACTGACGACCGAGGCCAGTACAGGTTTTTTGATAAACAGATCGGTAAATTTCACGGTGGCATTCCCGGCGGGTCAGACTCAGCCGTTATCCGGCGTGGGTGTAGTGCTGGCTTGTGGCACCACTTCATTGTTTATATTGACCAGGCCCCCATTGCGAAGCTTGAGCAAACCGCTACTGGCAACGGTTTCGCCAGCCTCGATGCCCTCGGTCACGGCGATTACGTCCCCCCGTATTTCGCCCGTTTGTATAAGGCGCTGCCGGGCCCTGGTGTTGCCTTCCTTGTCTTTGCTGAGAATGAAAACAGAGTTGCCATAGGGATTAAAATTGATGGCAGTACGGGGCACCGTCAGCACACTGTGAGGTTCACCGAAATTGAGTCGTACTCGGGCAAACATACCGGGTCGAAGGCGTTTTTGGGGATTGGCGAGGGTCGCCTGCACAGCGAAATTTCGGGTGTTACTGTCTATGGTCGGCTCCACTGCGGTTATTTTGCCTGTAAATTCGGCATCTCCGATGGCATCCACGGCAACGTTCACCGCCATAGCCGTCTCCACTTCCGGATACCATTGCTCGGGCAGGGTAAAGTTGAGGTAAACCGGATCGAGGGACTGGAGGGCAATCATCGGGTCACCGGCAGCGACAAACTGGCCAATACTTACCTTGCGAATCCCGAGCCGGCCATCATAGGGCGCGCGCAGGGTTTTCTGCTCAAGCCTGGAGCGTCGGGCCAGGGCATTGGCTCTGGCCTGGGCCAGTTCTGTTTCGCGCCGGTCAAATTCAGCTGCCGAAATGCTCTTGCGGGCAAGAAGTGATTCGACCCGGTCGCGCTCCAGTTCCGCCAGGCGCACGGCCGCCTCGAGTGAGGCGAGTTCGGCTTCGTCCGTGGTGCTAACCAGGCTGATGATCGGATCTCCGGCTTCCACTTCGCTGCCACTGTCAAAATGAATCTCGTCGATAATGCCGGCCACTTCCGTTGTCAAATTGGCGCCATTGACGGCTGCGAGCGTACCCACGGCTGAGATCTGGCGCGTCCAGTGCTGCTCGATGACGTCGGTGGAAGACACCGTTACCGGCATTTCGGGCATGTCATTCAGGTATTCGTTCATCATCCGGTTCCCCTGCCACTTGGCAGCCATGGTGCCGCCAAAAACCAGTACAGTGGCGGAAAGGATGAAGATCATGCGCTTGTTCATTGGGAGTCCTGATCGATAGCTGAAAAAAGCGGAGCTGTTATCAAGGGGTCAATATCGCTGAAAACTGCTGACACGATGCACTCAATCAGTTGTTGCCCACTACTGGCATTGTTGAGATCACACATAGGCTGCCAGTTGAGACCGTTCAGCAGTGCATTGACGTGTTGGAAGAGCAGTTGATAGGGGTTTTCAATCCTGTAGGCGTCCAGCAAACCTTCGGCATGGACGAGGGTATGGATACCTTCGCTCAGCGCCCAAAGGCCGGATCCGATCTGGAAGGGACTTAAGGACGAGGAAGGCAGATCGCCACAGGCTTGGGCCTCGCGGATAACGGCTTCGAAAATCGCAGCCAGTGGTTGGTGAACCTCGTGGGCCTGTTGCCGCCGTGATGGGGAGGTGGCAGCAGAGATCACCTGGGTCGTCAGATATTGATGAAGGTGGAAAAAAAGCGGCTGTTGCCGGGCAAAAATCACGTCGGCCAAGACAAAACCCAGCATGCGCTCCCGGGTGCCGGCCTGCCAGCGGGCGACAGTCTGAAAGAGTTTGATCCGCTCGCTGGCACGCTCCGTGAGCAGCGCCAGCAGCATGTCTTCCTTGCTGGTGAAATGAAGATAGAGAGTACCCACGGAGTAGTCACAAAGATGGGCAACCCGTTGCATCTGTAAATTGAGCATGCCATTGCTGGCAATCAATTCCCGTGCGGCATCGAGGAATACCTTTTCTCGCTCGGCAAACGCCCTCAGGCGGCGCTCTTTAGTGCTCATAAATTATGGTTATGACTACGACCGGAACACTATGAACGGGATTCATTTTTTGATCAATCATCATTACACAACATTACAAAAGCCCGTTTAAGCAAGGTGTCACGCCCGGGAGCCAATCCAGCCAGGCTTTTCGGGCAAATCGATATTCGCGATGCGTAACAGGAAGGCGTTTCCCTGGGGCCAAAGGGAAACAGGTGCTTTAGCTGGCGCAATAATCGCGACACAACTATCGGTTTCTATGAGTCAGCTCGCAAAGAGATTCCTCAGCCATACGTGACCGCTCTTCTCTGCATTGACAGGTAAGCGCCAGAGGACTGGTGATCGATTCCTGAATGGATTTCCTGAAGGGGATCAAACCGGGTTCCGACAAAGCTCGGCCGGCGGCGCAGGACCGGCGACTCTATCATCCCGGTGTTTACTCAAACCTTGTTTCTACGCCTACCTGACCCGGACCAACAGTACGCGGCGCACGGAAATGGAGTGCCACCGCAACCTGGAAGTCCTGTGGCCGATCAAGCGACTGACGCCGGACTTCAGAGCGATTGGGGACTGCCGCAAAGACAAATGCACAAAGCCGGTTGACATCGGCAACCGGCTCTATGGCGTATTCCCATGTTTTGGCTCACTAAAGTGAAACATCAGGGCGGACGCTCTCCAGAAGTGTCCGGGGCGATTATCCAGCCACCGGCATTTTCAAAAATGGCGTATTGTAATAATCGAGCAGAACATCAGAGGTCTCACCCTGGCTCATCATTTGCGGTATTCCCGCTGGAACGTGGGTGTCTTCGTACAGCCAATAAGATTGGATATGGCTGGTGGTTTGCGGTTCTAGCCTTGGGAGAGGAAGACTGCCGGCAGCATATACAGCCCCGGATTCGATAATATTCATAGGATACTCTTTGAATGAAGGGTGAGAAAGGCTCATCGGGGGCTGGGACGGACCGGGAGCGCAACTATACGCCCAGGCCGGCCAAAGGCAAGCTTTCTCGGCTGTGTATTTAGATTGAATTGTTGCAACCGCGGGGTTTTATAGAACGTAATAAGAGCGTCTCCGCAAGGGCGGGAATCGCTTTCCCGTTAACGCTTTTCCGGTCACGCTTTTTGCGTTCTGGTGGTTATATTCACTATTTCATGGCGGTAAAACCCTGTCCTCGGGATAACGACTCAATCGTCATCAACGAAGGCATCGCGATGAAATTCAACGGCCTCCGTGACCTCGGGAATACCGCACTCGGTCAATTCGGGAGGCTCGGCACCCGCAAGCACTTCCAGGACGGCATGGGTACCGTGGGCAAGGGAATCCAGATTGTAGCCTCCTTCGAGAACAAGGGCGAGCCTGCCCTGGCAATGCTTGTCGGCAATTGCCTGGACGATGCTGGTCAATACCGCAAATCCGTCATAGGTGAGGTTCAGGGCCATGTCGTTGCGATGGGGGTCGAAGCCGGCGGATACGAGTACCAGGTCGGGCTCAAACCGGTCGGCGGCAGGGATCAGTATTTCCCTGAACGCCTTCTCATAGGCGATATCGCCGGCATCCTCCGGTAGCGGTACATTGATGGTGTAGCCCTCCCCCAGGCCCGCACCCACGTCTTCGAGATAACCGGAGCCCGGATAGAAAGGCGGCGCGCAGTGTGTATCGAAAAAGAGCACATCCGGATCGGCCCAGAATATATCCTGGGTACCGTTGCCATGGTGGGCATCCCAGTCGATTATCAGGATCCGTTCGCAGCCCAGTTTGGCCTGCGCGTGAGCGGCTGCAACGGCCACATTGTTGAACAGGCAGAAGCCGCGTGCCCGAACCGGTTCGGCATGGTGCCCGGGCGGACGAACCAGGGCAAAGGCGCTTTGCGCGCCACCATTGAAAACGGCTTCCACGGCCGCGATAGAATTGCCGGCGGCCGACGTCGCCGCCTTGATACTGCCAGGCGAAACAGCAGTAGTATCCTTGTCCAGCCAGGCCATTTTCCCCTCCAGGGCGAAGATATCGTCCAGATAGGAGGCTGTATGAACCCGGACCAGTTGCTCATAGGTCGCGCTGGCGCCGACCTTAAACTGAACGCCAGAAATGGGATTTTTATCGAGGTGATCTTTAATGGCGGTGAGCCTGCCCGGGTGTTCCGGATAACTCCACTTGGTGTTTAATCCCTTGAGAATGTTTCGTACCCGTTTCTCCACCCGACTGGGCAGGAATGGCAGATCCACCTGAGGGTCATGGCCGAGCATCAGGTCGTCATAGAAGATTGTCACATCACGATCGCCGATCACTTGCTGGCCTCCTCACAGTGGTTACTGGATTATGGACGATTTCGCCGCGTTTTACCGCTTGACTAGCTTCTCTCTTACTACCCCGGTGAAAGCCGCCGCCCGAATGCCCGTGGGATTAAACCCCAGCTTTCGCCAGACGGATTCCGCTTCCGCGTTTGAAACCGAATATTCCAGATACAATTCTTCGATATGGTGCCGTTCGGCAAAGCTCACCAGAACATCCAGCATCATGGCGAACAGACCCCGCTGGCGGTATTCTGGCTCGACCCACAGATCATCGATAAAAGCCGACTTCAGATCCAGTCCTGCCGCCTCTTCCCAGAGGTTGGGGCTGTGCCATATATGAATATTACCCATTCCCACAACCTTACCCCGGGCGGTGCATGAGACAACCATGCATTTTTCGGTTTCGTCGATATAGGTTTTCAGGAATTTTTCCAGCCTTTGTCGAGCCTCCACGGTCAGTGTTTTCGGTTCACCCCCGGAAACATGTAAAGCGAGTTTTGCCATGAAATCCACGAGAACAGGGATATCCCTTTCCTCCGCTTCACGTATCGTAAACTTGCCTTTTGACTTCATATCGCTGTAAAACTCCGGAGTATGAGTGCCGTTTCCTGCCATTCAACCATAGTCGCCGCGACCTTTCAGATACAACCGTGTGCCAATGCAACAATTACCCGGTGCGAGGTTTAAAGCCGGGGACATGAAACTGCGAAGGTTCACCAGGAGACAAGTTCGCAGGATTAGAAAACTTTTTCGAGCCCCAGGTAAAGGGCGCGGGGTTTACCGGGGAAATACCGATCACCGCCAAAGGTAGTGAAGTCGGCGCGTTCCGCATACTCGGTGTCGAAGAGATTAAACAGTTTTGCCGATACCACCCAGGCTGGTGCAGGCTGCCAGCGGGCACGCAGATGAAAGAGGTCGTGGCCCTCGTAGCGGTGACGGTTTTCCGGGTCCGTGTAATACGCACCCATACGCAGCCATTCCAACTCCGCGCGGGCGTTGTCGGCAAAATCCCAGCCCAGCTGCACGTTGGCAAAATGGTGGGGCGCTGTATCCACGTCATTGCCGTGAATATCGACCCCCGACTGGATGTCGTGGTAGGCGTACCGGTGTCGGGCCACGGTGCCGGCAATATGAATATCCCAGGCCGGCGCGAAACGGTAGTTGACTGCCAGCTCCAGGCCATGGTGTTCCGTCTCACCGTCGCTGACATTAAAGAAATCGCTGTTCCGGAATATAACGTTGTCCTTGCGCATGGTGTAGGCCACCACTTCGTAGTGGAAGGCTTTTCCGCCACCGCGCATTCCGACTTCCAGTGAATCGAGTTGCTCGGAGTTCAGGTCCGCCACTCGCTGACGCCGCTGTAGCCGATAAAGCTCCGTAGTCTGGGGTGCCCGAAACCCCCGGGACAGGGTCGCAAACAACTGGTGCCCCCCGTCAAACTGGTAAAGGAAGCCAAGATTCGGGGACCAGTTCTGGAAGTCATCGTCACGGTCGGCAGGTCGGCTATAGCGACATCCGGTATCACCGGCAAAAACGCAGGCGGTTCCATCATCGCGAGTGCGCCCTGCCAGCATGCGGTTATCGTAATCGTACTCCATGGTTTCGAAGCGCAGGCCGGCGGTGAGCTGCCACCTGCGGTGAAACTGCCATCGCCACTGAAGGAAAGGCGCCAACTGGTATGCGCTTACCTCGTAATCATAGTGCTTGCCCTGAGGGATTGTGGCGCGAAGGAAGGAAGAACCCTGGGTCGGTGCATCCTGGCTTTGCTTTAACCAGCCACGGGTATATTCCATGTCAAGACCGGCGACCAGGCGATTTTCCTCGGAGCCCAGATAGACAGCACTCTGTAACCCGGCGCTGCGCTGTCCGTTTTCTTCCAGCGGTGTTCCCGGCAAAAAGTGCATGAGGAAATCCATACTGCTGTGTCGGAGATAGGGTGTAACAACCCAGTTCCGCCCGGCACCGCCGCTTTTCTCGATGCGCGACCATAAGCGCACCGCCGAGGCATCCCGGTAGGCTTCGGGGTTGGGGTTGGTTTTTACCCGATCATCGTCCTTGTAGGCATCCTCACCCACCAGATACCCGGCGGTTTCCTGGTTCAGGTTGACGGCGGTCATTCCCGAAGTAATCTGGATATCGCTTCCCCGATGGCGATGGCGCAGGCTCAGTTTCTGCTGGTCTACGCCGGAGCTTTCCCGGTAGCCGCCGTCATGGTCCCCGGTAAAGCTGAACGCAAAATCCTCCCAACCGCGGGAAAACTGAATACGCCCATAATCCCAGGGACCGGCCAGCAAACCCAGTCGCCCGGGCCGCTCAAAGTCCGCGGGCGCAATGACGTTAACCACGCCGTGCATGGCATTGGAGCCGTACAGCGCGTTGGCCGGTCCCCGGATGACCTCTATGCGGGCGGCCTGCTCGCTGTGCGCTTCGAATAACTCATTGACATTACAAAACCCCGCCGGCCGCAGGGGTATGCCGTCCTCGGCCATGAGGAAACTGCCACAGGCGCCGGCACCGGTGAGTACCGGCGAGCGAATGGCGGGCAGATATTCCTGGCCACTATTGCGGTGCATGTCGACGCCGGGAACCTGGACCAGCGCTTCCTGGATATGTGCGTGAGCGACCATATCCAGGGCTTCCCGGTCGAGCACCGCGATATTGCCAATGGTCTCCGCCACCTTCGATTCCCGGCGGGTAACGGAGACAACGATTTCCGTCATGGCCACCGCCGCGACGTCCGCACAGGTCAGAGCCATGGTAAGGACAGCTGTCCACCCCAGGTTATGTTTCATGGCACCTTCATTCAGGATTGGATGTTGAAGAAATGTTCCCGGTAATAAGCAAGCTCGGCGATGGAGTCATGAATGTCGTCCAGGGCCAGGTGACTGCCTTTTTTGGTAAAACCGTCGAGAATACCGGGCTTCCAGCGCCGGGCGATTTCCTTGACGCTGCTTACGTCCAGGTTGCGGTAGTGGAAGAAGCGTTCGAGTTCGGGCATTTCCCTGGCGAGAAAGCGTCGATCCTGGCAAATTGAATTACCGCACATGGGCGAGGTCCTGGCATCCACCCAGGGTCGCAGGAAATCCAGGGTGCGCGCCTGTGCCTCGGCGGCGGTGATCTCGCTGCGCCGGACCCGGTCGATCAGGCCGGATTGACCGTGCTGGCGCGTATTCCATTCATCCATACCCTCCAGCACCGAATCGGGTTGGTGTATGGCGAGCACCGGCCCTTCCGCCAACACCCGGAGATCCGCGTCGGTGACCACAGTGGCAATCTCGATAATGACATCGTTGTCCGTATCCAGACCGGTCATCTCCAGATCGATCCAGATGAGGTTAAGGCTGTCTTTGCTGTCGCTTGCGCGCGTCATTTTTGATCCTTTATCCGGAGTACGCCGTCCCGGTGGAAAAGCGGTCCGGCGTCCCGTGTGTTTCTTTGATACATTATGCTATATCCTTGCCCCCCATTCAGCTAGGGATTCCCGTGGGCAAACGCAAACTGACAATCCAGCAGCAACGTCGCATCCGTGAGCGGCGCCGGGACGGCGGTTCGCCCAGCCCCGCGGAAATGGCGGCAGATCGCGCCCTGGGACCCGAGCGCGAAGGCGTAGTGATTACCCGCTATGGGTCCCAGGCCGACGTCCTGCCCCCCGATTTTTCCGCTGACGATCAACCGCAGCGTTGCCATATCCGGGCCAACCTCACCGACCTGGTTACCGGCGACCGTATCGTCTGGCGCGAGGGCCACGATACCGGCGTGATCGAAAGAGCCCGGACCCGCCAGACTATCATGGCTCGTCCCGACAAACAGGGTCGAAGCAGGCCGGTGGCCGCCAACGTCGATCGCATCGCCGTGGTTATTGCCCCCGAACCACGTCCCCACGCCAGCCTCATTGACCGCTATCTGGTCGCTGCCGAAACCCAGGGTATCCGCCCGCTGATCATTCTCAACAAGGTGGACCTGCTGACCGGGCCGGATGCCGGCCACCTGAAAGCCCTGCTGGATACCTATGCCGAACTGGACTACGAGGTGCTTCGGGTCTCAGCGAGGAACGGCGACGGCATGGGCCCCCTGTTCGCGTACCTGGCGGATCACACCAGCGTGCTGGTGGGCCAATCCGGTGTCGGCAAGTCGACGCTGGTCAATATTCTCTGCCCCGGCGCCGCCGCCACGGTGGGGTCCCTCTCCGAACAGGCTGCCAAGGGCCGGCACACCACGACCAGCGCCACGCTGTACGCCATGCCCAACGGCGGCCGGCTCATCGATTCACCGGGAATTCGCGAGTTCGGCCTCTGGCACCTGGACACCCGGGCCGTGGCCGAAGGTTTTGTGGAATTCCGCCCCGTGCTGGGCGGTTGCCGGTTTCGCGACTGCCGCCACCTGGACGAACCCGGCTGCGCGGTGCTTGAGGCGGCGGCCCGGGGACAAATCCAGGCCCGGCGGCTTGCCAGCTATCAGCACATCGTCCGAGAATTGCTAGACCATTGACAGAGGTATCGTCATGCCCCCTACCCTGCCCCGACTAATGGAGCCCGAGCAACTCAATGCAGAACTCGGCGAGCCAATGCTCATCATCGATCTGTGCCGGGACGCCAACTACGACAAGGGCCATATTCCCGGCGCCGTGCATGTTGCTCCGGCCGAACTGATGGACGGCGGCGGGCCCGCACCGGGCAAGCTTCCCGACAAAAAACGCCTCGATGCCCTCGCCACGCGGCTGGGCCTGACTCCCGACCTGCCGGTGGTGGTATACGACGACGAGGGCGGTGGCTGGGCGGGCCGGATGATCTGGACCCTGGATGTTATTGGTCATGACAGGTGGTCCTACCTGAATGGCGGCCTTGTCGCCTGGAAGGGCGAAGGCTATCCCCTGGAGACACAGCCCTGCTATCCGGAGCCCGTGCCCCAGACAGTGGATATCGACAGGCGCTATATCGCCGAGGTCGACGATATAGTGCCACGTCTCGAGGAGCCGGATTTCCGGGTATGGGATGCCCGCAGCCGGGCCGAATACGAAGGTGCCCGGTCGGCATCCCGGCGCGCCGGCCACATTCCCGGCGCTGTCCACTGTGAGTGGACGGAACTCATGGATCCATCACGCCACTACCGGATCCGGGAGGATGCCCGCGACTATCTTGCCGATCGGGGACTTACGCCAGATCGGGAAATCGTCACCCATTGCCAGAGTCACCACCGTTCCGGCTTCACCTACCTGGTGGCGAGACTTATGGACTATCCCCGAATCCGGGGTTACCACGGTTCCTGGTCGGAATGGGGAAATCGCGACGACACGCCGGTGGCAACGGGGCCATGAACAGACACGGTCGCGAACTCTATATCGCCCTGCAACGACTGCTGCCCCAGCACGCCCTGTCCCGGTTGCTGGGCAAAGTCGCGGACGCCCGGACCCCCTGGCTCAAGAACCTGTTGATACGCCGCGCCATCGCCCATTACGGTATTGATCTGGAAGAGGCCGAGGTCCAGGCCATCGAACAGTATCCCAGCTTCAACAGCTTCTTTACCCGGGCTCTGAAGGAGTCGGCCCGGCCCATTGAAGGGGGCAAGGACGACATTATCTCGCCGGCAGACGGCACCCTGAGCCAGATTGGCCATATCCGCGACGGCGAAATCTACCAGGCCAAGGGATCCTGGTTTTCCACCCGCCGGTTACTGGGGTGCGACCCCGAAACCGCCAGGCGCTTCGACGGAGGCAGCTTCGCCACTGTTTATCTCGCGCCCCGGGACTATCACCGGGTCCATATGCCGGTCTCCGGGAAACTGGTGGCCAGCCACTATATCCCCGGCCGGCTGTTTTCCGTTAATACCACCACCGTTTCGCAGGTGCCCAGACTCTTCGCCCGTAACGAACGGCTGGTCTGTTTTTTCGAAAGCGAAGAGAGACTGGTAAGCGTGGTGCTGGTAGGCGCCATCTTCGTGGCCGGCATCGAAACCCGCTGGCGCCCCCACTACCCTCCCGGAAAATTGCTCGAAGAGTATTTCGACACACCACGGGCGTTCGGGCGCGGCGAGGAGCTGGGTCGATTCCGCTTCGGGTCGACGGTGATCGTGGCAATGGAGGAAGGGGCTCAATGGCTCCCCGAGCACCGGGCCGGGGAGCGAATCAAGATGGGCGAGCTTCTGGGCAGGCGAAAAAACGGGTAACCCAAGTCTAGCGGGACAGGCGCTCCTTGAGACTGGCAAAAAAGCCACCCGCTGGCTTATCGACCGCCTCCTGCCGTACCACGTCGCGAAGGAAGAGCGCCGATATACTGCCCATATCGATGTCGTAACCGGTGGGCTCCAGATCCCTGGCAATGGCGAGGCGGTCACTGGTCGAAATATTGTCGCGGCCACTGCGCACGAGCAGGTTTCGGCTCTCCCGCTGCTCCTTCAGGTCGATAATAATGCAGTTCTTGTTAAGATCGCCGCCCATTCTGTCAAGCACGGCCAGGCGCGGCGTCAACCGGGATTCCGGATGCTGCTCGAGCACCACACCGATATCCCCCGAGGTCAGTTCCACCAGGGTTCCCGGCGGATAGAGACCAATGGACTGGATAAATTTGACCACCAGGTCGTCCTGGAACTGCTTGTCGCGCATGTTGTAGAGCAGGCTCACCGCCTTTGAGGGCGCCATCGGTTCACGGCTCTCCCGGGGGTTGACCACGGCGTCATAGGTCGTGGCTATGCCGGCGATACGCGCCAGAAGGGGAATCTTGTTGCCCACCAGGCCTTCGGGAAAGCCGCTGCCGTCGTAGCGTTCGCGATGGTAGCGCACCACGGATATTATCCGGGGTTCGATACTGCGACTCTGGCGCAGCATCTCGACACCGTATTCCACGAACTTGCGGTACTCGGCTTCTTCCTCCGGGGTACGCCGGGGATTGCGCAGGATCTGGTTGGGAATCTTGACCTTGCCCACGTCCTTGAGCAGGGTTCCCAGGCACAGGATCGTAATCTCATCCTTGGGCATTCCCGCATACCGGGCAAACTGCACCGCCCACATGGCCGAGCGCAGGGTGTGGTCATGGGTATGCTGGTCCTTGCTGCGCAACCGCAGGAGCCAGGTGAAGGCATCGGGGCAACGAAGGATACTGGCCACCATGCCATCCACGTTCTTTTTCAATTCCCGCATATCGACCTGCTTGCCCTTGACCACCATTTTTGTCGCCAGCGCCAGATTGCCCTTAAGCTCGCGGATAATCTTTTCCGCCCGTGCCGCTTCCATCCTGACCGGCACCACAGTCTCGTAGACCCCCTTTCGGATGGGGATCGGCGTGGGGGTGAAATCCGACATGGTGGCCGATGACCGTCGGTCCGGCGAGGGCTTGTGGATTACATCCGCGGGAGCATCGGCCACCTTCCGGGCCTCGCCCCCCTTGAGGGTGACCTGAGCATCGAAGGGGTTAAGTGGGCCCTTGCCCTTGGTGACATCGATGTAGACGTGGCTGCAATAGTTCTTCAGCGCGGCAATGTCTTTGGGCGCGCGTACATGAAAACCCTGCAGAGGGAAGGGCGTTTGCGACCAGGGCCGATCAAGCCCGGACACATACATGCCCAGCGTCAGGTCCTGCACCTTGATTTGTACTTGTTTGATCGACATAGCCTCGACCTCCTCCCGATCCGGGATGCGCATCACCGACGCGGCAACACCCGACGGCCAGTCCTGAGTGTTCCCTGCAAAAATAATTACAGGTTAATAGTAAACCTGCGGGACCGCCTTGCAAGCGAAAGGGTACAGTCGGTCCTATTTACCGACAGACGTTACCACAAGCTTTATAAGCTAGTGATATTTCTCAGAATTTTTGTGAACTGCATCAACAAACACCCGCACTCTGTCGGGGTCGATGTCCGGGGTAATACCGTGGCCGAGATTGAACACATGGCCGCTGCCGGCACCGAAATCGCCGAGAATGTGCTGCACCTCACGTTCGATGACTTCGGGAGTAGCCCGCAGTACGGCAGGATCCATATTGCCCTGCAGGGCCACCCGGTCGCCAACCCGGCGGCGCGCATCCCCGACCCCGGTGGTCCAGTCCACCCCGATAGCGCTACAGCCGGTGCCGGCGATATCCTCCAGCCAGTGGCCGCCACCCTTGGTGAACAGGATGACCGGCACCCGGCGACCTTCTGATTCGGGAATAAGGTTGTCGACAATCCGCTTCATGTAGGCCAGGGAGAACTCCCGATAGGCGCGATCACTCAGGACCCCGCCCCAGGTATCGAAAATCTGCACCACCTGAGCACCGGCCCGGATCTGGCCATTGAGATAACCGGCCACGGAAAGGGCAAGCTTGTCCAGGAGCCGGTGCATCGCCGCCGGGCGGTTATAGAGCCAATCCTTGCTCTTTTTGAACTCCCGTGTGCTACCGCCCTCGATCATGTAAGTGGCGAGCGTCCACGGGCTTCCGGAAAAGCCGATCAGCGGTACGCTGCCATTCAGCTCCCGGCGGATGGCCGTTACGGCGTCCAGGACATAAGGAAGATCCTTTTCGGTATCCACCACCGCCAGGTTGTCGACAGCATCCTCATCGGATACCGGCTTGCGGAATTTGGGGCCCTCGCCGGGCTCGAAGTAGAGCCCAAGGCCCATGGCATCGGGGATGGTGAGGATATCGGAAAAGAGGATGGCCGCATCCAGGGCGTAGCGGCGAAGGGGCTGGAGGGTCACCTCGCAGGCCAGTTCGGTATTCTTGCACAGGGACAGGAAATCCCCCGCCTGGCCTCGCACCTCCCTATATTCGGGCAAGTAGCGACCGGCCTGGCGCATCATCCATACCGGCGTGTATTCCACCGGCTGGCGCAACAGCGCGCGGAGGAAGGTATCATTTTTAAGTTCAGTCATTTTGGCGCCTGGCGTCTCATTCTGACGCGTCGGTTGCTGCGGATTTACCCTTGCTTGTGCCGCGTCACGTGCCGGCAGGAACAAGGTATTCTGGGCTCTGGATGGATTTGCCGCTGACCGATCAGGACGGCCCTTCGCGCGCGTCTAATGTCCTGTGGGATGACTCGCTCTGACAGCAAACTGATCACCGCAGGGCACCAAGGCTTTTCCAACCCCAGGTCAGACGTCCAGGTAATCCAGAATGCCCTCACCCGCCTGTCGGCCTTCCCAGACAGCGGTAACCACCAGGTCGGAACCCCTGACCATATCACCACCGGCGAAAATCTTGGGATTCGAGGTCTGGAACTTGAACTCCTGGTGTTCGGGAGCAACGACACCTTGCCAGTCGTTAAGGTCGATACGATGGGACTCGAACCAGGGTGCGGGACTGGGGCGAAAGCCAAACGCAATCAGAACCACGTCGGCGGGGAGGACCTCCTCGCTGCCCGGAATAGCCTCCGGATGCTGCCGGCCACTCTCATCCGGTTCCCCCAGGCGGGTTTCGACCATCTTGACGCCTTCTACCTTGCCGTCGCCGACAATTTCCACCGGCTGGCGGTTGAACAGGAACCTGACGCCCTCTTCCTTGGCATTTTTCACCTCCCGGCGTGAGCCGGGCATGTTGACTTCGTCGCGTCGGTAGGCACAGGTGACGCTGGCGGCACCCTGGCGAATCGATGTGCGGTTGCAGTCCATGGCGGTATCGCCCCCGCCCAGTACCACGACATGCTTGCCTTCCACGTCGACGAATTCCTCGGGGTTTTTCTCCCAGCCCTGGCGGCGGTTGACGTTGGCCACCAGGAACGGGAGGGCCTCGTGGACGCCGGGCAAATCCTCGCCGGGGAAGCCGCCACGCATATAGGTGTAGGTGCCCATACCCAGGAACACCGCATCGTATTCCTCGGCAATTTCGTCAAAGGTTATATCGGCGCCGACATCGGTATTGAGGCGAAACTCGATACCCATTTCCTCCATGACCTGGCGGCGGGTGGCCATCACGGATTTTTCCAGCTTGAATTCGGGGATACCGAAAGTGATGAGGCCGCCGATCTCGGGATAGCGGTCGAAAACCACGGGTTTGACCCCGGCCCGCACCAGCACGTCAGCACAGCCCAGACCCGCCGGCCCGGCCCCGATAATGGCGACCTTCTTGTCGGTCCACTCCACCCGGGACATATCGGGCCGCCAGCCCATGGCAAAGGCGGTATCGGTAATGTACTTTTCGACGCTGCCGATGGTTACCGCCCCGAACCCGTCGTTAAGGGTACAGGCCCCTTCACAGAGCCTGTCCTGCGGGCAGACACGGCCACAGACTTCCGGCAGGGTATTGGTCTGGTGGCAAAGTTCCGCCGCCTCGATGATATTGCCCTCCGAGACCAGCTTCAGCCAGTTGGGGATATAGTTGTGCACCGGGCACTTCCACTCACAATAGGGGTTGCCGCACTCGATGCAGCGATGCGCCTGGCTGGCGGCCTGTTTTTCCTTAAAAGGCTCGTAGATTTCAACGAACTCAGCGCGCCGGGCATCGATGGGTTTTTTGGGCGGATCTTCCCGCTCCACATCGATAAACTGGAAATTGTTGTTCAATCGTTCAGCCATGGGATTAAAACCTCGCTATCCCGCGTATTCTGTGAGTTGCCGTGCAGTTTGCGTCGCCGGGATCGGGCTCGGGACATGTTCGCGACCGACGGACGCAACGGTTCCCGCGCCGGAGGGAGCTGCGCGCAATGCCTGGCAGTACAGGCGGAACGCCGAAAAACAGGATCGTAGCATACCGCCGTTGAGTCCAAATGCACCGGAAGCCATTGTTAGTAAGCCCTCACTTTCGACTTTCCGAACAGATTTCGAGGGGGTTGAGGGAGACACGGATCACTGCGGAGCGGCCCGTGTGGTTTCCAGAAGACTGGCGAGCGACGCCGCCTTGGGTTTGACCAACCAGAACATCCGGATAAAGTCCTCAAAATTGTCGAGAATTTCGGCACCCCAGCCACTGCCGGTATGGGCGACGAACTCGCGGATCATGCCCTTGAGGAAATGACGGTAGGCTTCGACGTTCTCGCCGGAAATACGCTGGAATTCCACCAGTTCCATGTTCACCCGGTCGGTGAAACAGCGCTCCTGATCAAGCACGAACGCGAAACCGCCGGTCATGCCCGCACCGAAATTGTAACCGGTCTTGCCCAGGACAGTGACAACGCCGCCGGTCATGTATTCGCAGCAGTGCTCGCCGGCGCCCTCGACCACGCCGATGGCGCCGGAGTTGCGCACTCCAAACCGTTCGCCGGCAATACCGGAGGCAAACAATTTACCGCCAGTGGCCCCATACAGGCAGGTATTGCCGATAATGGGCGTCTCCTGGGACTTGAAGCGGCTGTCCCGGGGTGGCCGGATGACGATCTTGCCTCCCGCCATACCCTTGCCCACATAGTCGTTGGCGTCACCGGTAAGATAGATATCCAGCCCCCCGGCATTCCAGACCCCGAGGGATTGTCCCGCCACGCCGGTCAAGTTGAGCTTGACGGGATTATCCGCCATGCCCTGATTGCCGTGCCGGCGGGCGATCTCGCCGGACAGGCGGGCGCCGATGGAGCGGTCGCAGTTGGAAACCTTGTAGTGAAATTCGCCACCGGCTTTGTCCTCGATGGTGGGCAGTATATCCGTCACCATCCGTTCGGCCAGTTCACCCTTGTCGAAAGGCTCGTTCCTGGGCTCGGTGCAGAATTGGGGCTTGCTCGCCAGGTAATCATCCGTGTGGACGATGGGGCTCAGGTCGAGATTCTGCTGCTTGCTGGTGTCGCCGGGCAACGCCTCCAGCAGATCGACGCGCCCGATCAATTCCTCGAGACTCTTCACCCCCAGGCGGGCCAGCCATTCCCGGGTTTCCTCCGCCACAAAGCGGAAGAAATTCATGGCCATTTCAACGGTGCCCTTGTAGTGGTCCCGGCGCAGGGTGTCGTCCTGGGTGGCAACACCGGTGGCACAGTTATTAAGATGGCAGATGCGCAGGTACTTGCAGCCCAATGCCACCATGGGCGCAGTACCGAAACCGAAGCTCTCGGCGCCGAGGATGGCGGCCTTGATCACATCCAGCCCGGACTTGAGGCCGCCGTCGGTCTGCACCCGCACCTTGTCGCGCAGGTCATTGGCGCGCAGGGTCTGGTGAGTCTCGGACAGCCCCAGTTCCCAGGGGGAACCGGCATAGCGGATCGACGTCAAGGGGCTGGCGGCGGTGCCACCGTCATAGCCGGAAATAGTGATCAGGTCGGCATAGGCCTTGGCGACACCGGCGGCAATGGTCCCCACCCCGGGCCGGGACACCAGCTTGACCGACACCAGGGCCTTGGGGTTGACTTGCTTGAGGTCGAAAATGAGCTGCGCCAGGTCCTCGATGGAGTAGATATCGTGGTGGGGCGGCGGGGATATCAGGGTCACCCCGGGCACCGAAAAGCGCAGGCGGGCGATGAGTTCATTGACCTTGCCACCGGGCAGCTGACCGCCCTCACCGGGCTTGGCACCCTGGGCGATCTTGATCTGGATAACTTCGGCATTGACCAGGTAGTGGGGGGTCACGCCAAAGCGGCCGGAGGCCACCTGCTTGATCTTCGATGTCCGGACTGTGCCGAAGCGGACCGGGTCCTCGCCACCTTCCCCCGAGTTGGAGCGACCGCCGAGGGTATTCAAGGCCTCGGCCAGGGCTTCGTGGGCCTCGGGAGAGAGTGCGCCCAGGGACATGCCGGCGGAATCAAAGCGCCGGAGAATCAGTTCCATGGGCTCCACCTGCTTCAGGGGGATGGCCTGGTCGTCGTCCACCCTGAGCCTGAACAGGTCACGAAGGGTGGCCACCGGGCGCTCGTTGATCAGTGCGGAATAGGTCAGCCAGTTCCTGTACTCCCCGGAGATCACCGCCTTGTGCAGGGCCTGGACTACGTCGGGATTGTAGGTGTGATACTCCTGGCCGTGTACGAACTTGAGCAGCCCGCCCGGGGAGATGGCCTTGCGGTCCTTCCAGGCAACCCTGGCCAGGGACCGCTGCTCGGCCTCCAGGTCGCTGAAACGGGCACCGCGGATACGGCTGGTAATTGCCGGGAAACACAGGTCCACCACCTCGTCGTCCAGACCCACCACCTCGTAGAGCATGGCACCCCGGTATGAGGCGATGGTGGAGATGCCCATCTTGGAGAGGATTTTCAGCAGGCCCTTGTTAATGCCCTTGCGGTAGTTCTTGAAGGCATGGTCGACATCAGTAAGTATCTCGCCCCGGTTCACCATGTCGAACAGGACATGGTAGCTGAGGTAAGGGTAGACGGCAGAGGCACCACAGCCGATCAGCGTCGCAATCTGGTGTGGATCACGGGCATAACCGGTACTGGCGATGATGTTGGCGTCGCAGCGCAGGCCCACGTTAATAAGATGATTGTGCACTGCGCCCACAGCGAGAAGAATATGGATGGGCAGCCGGCCGGGTTCTATGTTGTAGTCGGAAAGGACACAGAGGACGACATTCTCCTCGCGCACCGCGTCTTCCACCTCTTTACACAGATCCCGGATGGCTTGCTGCAGATCTTTCTCTTCCGGGTCGTAAACCAGGGGGAATTTACGCGAGGTGAATTCTTCGTGCTCGTTGTTCTTGAGCGCAAAATATTTACGGGGGGACAACACCGGGCTGGTCAGGTCCATGTGCACTGCGTGCTCGGCGGTCTCCTCGAAAAAGTTCAACTCGGGCCCCAGTTGCGTGCTCAGGGACATGGCGATGGCTTCCCGCAGCGGATCGATGGGCGGGTTGGTGACCTGGGCAAACTCCTGACGGAAGTAGTCGAACAGATTGCGTTCGCGACGCGACAGCACCGCCATGGGGGTATCGTCGCCCATGGACCCCACCGCTTCCTGACCGCCTTCAGCGAGGGGCCTGATAACCTGATCCCGCTCCTCGAAAGAGACCTGGTACATCTTCATGTAGCTGCGCAGTCGCGCCCGTTCCAGTGGCCCTTCCACCTCGATGCTGTCGGTTTCCATGGTGGACTGAATCTTGAAGGCCCCCTCCCGCAGCCACCGCTTGTAGGGCTGGCCCGCTGCCAGACGCTTGTCGATTTCCTCCCGCGTTTCCACCAGCCCCTGTTCCGTGTCGATGGAGAGCATATCGCCGGGGCCCAGCCGGCCCTTGGCGACGATATTCTCGGTCCGGCAATTGTGGACGCCCACCTCCGAAGCAACGGTAATCACGTCGTCGTCGGTGAGCACCCACCGCGACGGACGCAGGCCGTTCCGGTCCAGGGCGCAGACGGCATAGCGGCCGTCGGTCATGACCAGGCCGGCGGGGCCGTCCCAGGGCTCCATAAGCAGGGAGTGGTATTCGAAAAAGGCCCGCTGGTCGGAATCCATGTCCTGGACATTGTGCCAGGCGGGGGGAATCATCATGCGCACGGCCCGGTGCAGCGGCACCCCACCCATGACCATCAGTTCCAGCATATTGTCCAGGCTGGAAGAGTCCGATCCCGTCCGGTTGACCAGTGGCGAGAGCGCCTTGAGGTCGGGCAACAGCGGGGTTTTCAGCTTCGGCTCCCGGGCCATGGACCAGTTGCGGTTACCCAGAATGGTGTTGATCTCACCGTTGTGAGCGAGCATCCGGAACGGCTGGGCCAGGTGCCACTGGGGCATGGTGTTGGTGGAAAAACGCTGGTGGAAAACGCAGATAGCCGTTTCCATCCGCTCGTCCGAAAGGTCCGGGAAAAAGTTGGTCAGCGCCGCCGGCATCATCAGGCCCTTGTAGCTGAGCACCCGGGAGGACAGGCTCGCCAGGTAAAATCGCTCGTCCTCGATACGCTTTTCAATGCGCAGGCGGGCCACAAACAGGCGGGCATCCAGGGTCCGGGCATCGATGTCGTCGGCGGGGGCGATGAAGACCTGCTCAAAAGCCGGCAGGCTGCGCAGGGCGATCTCACCGAGAATCGTGTTGTCCGTGGGCACTTCACGCCAGCCCACGACCCTGAGATCCTGCGCCATCAGTTCTTCATCGACGACTTTCCTGGCAGCGGCGCGCTTGTCGTCGTCGAGGCTGAGCATCACCGAGCCCACCGCATAGACGTCGGGCAGCGGGGTCTCGAACAGTTCGTCGGCCACGGCTCGCAGGAAGCGGTCCGGTTTCTGGATCAGGAGGCCGCAACCGTCCCCTGTTTTGCCATCGGCGGCGATACCGCCGCGGTGGGTCATGCAGGTCAAGGCTTCGATACCCGTAAGCAGCAACTCGTGGCTGCTCTCGCCGCGTATATGGGCGATCAGGCCAAAACCACAGTTGTCCTTGAACTCATCCAGCCGATACAAGCCTTTCGACATAAAACAATTCCAGCCAAAACAGGAGGTTACAACAAAAAAGCGCCGACGGCACCGAAATACCGGACACAAAAAGGACAGGCATTTTACACGCCGGCAAGGCAGCGGACAAATACTGCCTTGCGCCGGCTCAATGCACTCGGTGATCGGATACTTGTCGACACCCTAGTGGATAAGGGGATCGATGACCAGTCATCGCTGACAGAATGCCGCCAAAGTGGCCGCCAGGGCATCGCGACTGTAATCCGCCGACACCCGGGCCGCGCCGATGGCATCCAGGAGCACAAGCCTGATTTCGCCGCCCACCGCCTTTTTGTCCACAGCCATAAGCGCCATGAAATCACCCGGCGTCATTTCCCGTGGCACCGTCACTGGCAGGCCGGCCGCCCTGAGCAGGTCGAACGCCGAGTCGGCCTCAGTTTCCGACAGCCAACCCAGGCGCCGGGAAAGATCAGCCGCCATGGCCATTCCCACGGCCACGGCTTCGCCATGCAACAGCCCCTGGTAGTGCTGGGCGGTTTCTATGGCATGACCGAAAGTATGGCCCAGGTTAAGGATAGCCCGAATGCCCGCCTCCCGCTCATCCTCGGCCACCACCCGGGCTTTGCAGCGACAGGAGCGCTCAACAGCCGTGGCGAGGACCTTGGCATCCCGGGCCAGGAGCGGACCCAGGTTGGTCTCCAGCCAGCGGAAAAAATCCTCATCGACAATAAGGCCATATTTTATGACTTCGGCCAGGCCGGCACGGTACTCCCTATCGGGCAGCGTGGCGAGGGTCGCCACGTCCGCCACCACCGCCACCGGCTGATGGAAGGCACCGATCATGTTTTTACCCAGGGGGTGATTGACCCCGGTCTTGCCGCCCACCGACGAATCCACCTGGGCGAGGAGGGTTGTCGGGATCTGGATAAAATTCACGCCGCGCTGATAAGTAGCCGCGGCGAAACCGGTCATGTCCCCCACCACGCCGCCACCCAGGGCAATCAGGGTGGTCTGGCGACTGTGTCGGTTTTCCAGGAGTGTCTGGTAGATGCGCTGGACGGTCTCGACACTCTTGTAGCGCTCGCCGTCGGGGAGCACAAGCGTATCCAGGCGCACATCCGAGGCCGCCCGGACCCGGTCCAGATACAAAGGCGCCACGGTCTCGTTGGTAACCACCAAAGCCTCGCCGCCCCTGATGAAGTCCGCCACCAGGGAAGGGTTATCGAGCAGTTTTTCACCGATAAAAATGGGGTAGCTGCGTTCGCCGAGGTCGACGTTCAGGGTTTTCAATGCCGGCACCGGACATGTTTCAACAGGGTGCCAACAATACCATATCAAAAACCGGTATCGGACAGTTTTTCCAGCAATTCCGCAGTGGCGCGCTGGGAGTTCTGCCCCCCCACCTCCAGGACAAGATCGGCAACCTCGCGGTAGAGAGGCTCGCGCTCCCGGCGCAGGCGGTCGATAACGGCGCGTCGATCTTCCACCTGCAACAGGGGTCGTCGCTTGTCCCGGCGGGTGCGGCGATAAAGCTGTTCGGTGGAAGCATTGAGAAAAACCACGAACCCCCGCTCCCGCAGAACATGGCGATTTTCGTCGCGTAGTACGACACCACCTCCGGTGGAGAGCACCAAATCGCCGTCGGCGGCCAGTTCCGCGAGCAGGTCCGACTCACGCCTGCGGAAGCCCTTTTCCCCTTCCACGTCGAAAATCCAGGGAATATCCGCACCGCAGCGACGTTCGATCTCCTCGTCCAGATCGACAAACCGCTTATGCAATTTGGCCGCCAGAAGGCGGCCAATGGTGGTTTTGCCGACCCCCATGGGACCGACAAGGAATATGTTGCGGCCGGGCGTCATCTATCCAGGAGCCGGTCTTCGATAATCCTCGGGGTTACAAAGATAAGGATTTCCCGCTTCTGGTTGGCCCGGGCCTTACGCTTGAAGAGCCTGCCCACATAGGGAATGTCCCCGAGCACCGGCACCTTGTCGACGGAGTCGTTATCCTCCATCTGGAAGATGCCCCCGAGCACCAGGGTCTGGCCGTCGCCCACCAGCGCCTGGGTCTGGATCTCGGTAACATCGATGCTGGGTTCGCCGCCAATGATGCGCTGGCCAACTGAATCCTGGTTGATGATCAGGTCGAGGATAACGCGGTTATCGGGAGTGATCTGCGGCGTCACCTCGAGACTCAGCACCGCCTCCTTGAACTCCACGTTGGTGGCGCCGCTGGACGTGGCCTCCTGATAGGCGATCTCTTCCCCGGACTTGATTACGGCGGTCTGTTTGTCGCCGGTCATCACCTTGGGCTGGGAAACCACTTCACCGTACCCGGTATTTTCCAGCGCGCTCAACTCCAGATCCAGGAAGGCATTGTCCGTCAACAATTCGACGGCGAAGCTGCCGAAGGGGTTGGCCACACCCAGGTCCACGGCAAGTGTCTCCTCGTTGACGGTGACCTGTCCGGCGGGGGATGCCGGGTTGTAATTGGTGATGGTCGGGAAGCTGGTCAGCGGGTTGCCCACGTCATCGCCAAAGTTCTCAAGGCTGCCACCGACACCGACGCCGGCATCCCCGATCTGTCCTGCGCCCTGTACACCCCAGCGCACACCCAGTTCACGGCGGAAATCGGTATTGGCGATCACGATCCGGGCCTCGATTTCCACCTGGCGGACGGGGATATCGATCTCCTTGACCAGACGCTTGAATTCCTCGATCTTGTCCTCGGTATCAGTGATGATGATGGTGTTGGTGCGCTCGTCGACAATCGCCGAACCGCGATTGGAGAGCACCGAACCCGTGGCCAGGCTTTCGTCGCCCCGGCCTGCCCGGCCGCCACCGCCACCACCGCCGCCGCGGAAGAGCTCAAACAGTTCGCCCGCGTCGGCGTAACGGACACGGATAAATTCGGTGACCAGTGGCGCCAGTTCCTGGAGCTGCTTGTTGGCTTCCACCTTGAGGCGCTCCTGTTCGGCAATTTCCGCCGCCGGCGCCACCATCAGGACATTGCCCTCGACACGCTTGTCCAGGCCCTTGGCCTTGAGCACGATGTCCAGCGCCTGGTCCCAGGGAACATTCTGCAGGCGCAGCGTGATGTTACCGGTGACCGTGTCGCTGGCCACCAGGTTGAGATCGGTAAAGTCGGCGATCAACTGCAGCACGGACCGGACCGGGATGTCCTGAAAGTTTAAAGACAATTTTTCGCCGGTATAGTCGAACTTGGCTTTCTGCTCCTCGAGCTCCGCCGGCGTCAGGGGCTTGACGCTGATCACGTAGCGATCATCCGCCTGATAAGCGAGATAATCGTAATCACCCGTGGCCTCGACACTCACCTTGGTGGTGGTTCCCTCCGTGGTGGTGTCGATGGCCTTCACCGGGGTGGCAAAATCCACCACGTCGAGACGACGATCGAGCCCTGCAGGGAGTGAAGTCCGGTAAAAACTGGCAGTGATGGTATTGCCCACCTTGGTGACATCGACGCTGACATTGTCGGTCGACAGGTCGAGCACGATATTGCCGGCCCCATCGGCGGTCCGCGAAAAATCCACATCCTGAATGGAACGACCCTCGGTCGCCGGCCGGCCGGCTGGCGCGGCCGGGGTGGACGAGGCCACCACGGCACTCTCGGTGCCACCCACGCGGACAGTGGCGACGTTACCCTGGATATCCGTGCTGAAGGGTGCCGCCTCGCTGAGATTTAGGATCACCCGGGTCCGGTTGCCGGCGGTAAGGACCACCGCACTTTTGGCATTCTCGAAGGACAGGGCGTGCTTTTTCTTTTCCAGTACACTTTTCACATCCTCGAAGTCGAGGACAATGCGCGCCGGCCTTTCGATGGTGTAACTCTGGGGTTGCGCGGGTGGCTCGGAGAACATCAATCGCATCTCGAACTCGTTGCCGGGCAACGCCACGAAATCGATATCGTCCAGCGTCGCACTCTGTGCCAGCCCGTGGTGGAGCAGGCCGAGACCGACAACCAGTATGCCTGCGAATCGCTGAATCAGTTGTCTGAAGCCTTTCATGCCTATTTCCCCAGCGTCATTCATGTTGATTTTTCCTTAAGGGCCAGTGTCCGTGGCCGTTCGACCCAGCCCCCCTTGCCGTCCGGTACGATTTCTATGACATCCACCTGCAACGGGGTTATGGAAACGATCCTGCCGTAGTTCCTGCCCAGGTAATCGCCCACCGTGACCCGGTGAATCCCGCCGCTACCGTCGTTGATCAGGGCCCAGATCGTGCCGTCCCGGCTCAATGTGCCGACCATGGAAAGCGAGGCGATGCTGAAGCTCTCCAGGTATTGCTTGCGACGACTTTCATCCGGTTTAACCGCAGCCTTGCCGGACAGCCCCTCCTGCGACAACACTTGCTGCGGCGGGTCGAAGGGACTGCGCATGGCAACATTGGAATACTTGTAGGCCTGGTAGGGAGGGAAAGTGGGAATGGGCTCGATTTCCCCCGCCGGGCGCGCCTTCACGTCCGACATGAACTTCCTCAGGTCGCCATGCTGTTCGCCGGAGCAGGCGGCGAGCAGGAGGGCGGCGAAGGCCGCCAAACCGATCCGGTGCCAGGCAATCATCTGCTATTCATCCTGTAGCTTGTAACGGTAGGTTTTCGCCAGCACTTCGAACTGGAGGATATTGCTGTCCCTGGACTCGCTGATGGAGTAATCGTGCAGGGTCACGATTCTCGGCAACGCGGCCACCCCGCTGACAAAGGACCCGAAGTCGTGGTACCCCCCCCCTGGCGACTATACGGATGGGCAATTCCACGTAGAACTCGGCCGCCCGTTCCGGTTGCAGCGTGATACTCTGGATTTCCAGGCTGCTGCCGTACCCGATCTCGGTAATGTCCTCGAGCAAGCCGGGGACCTCGGTATCGCTGGGCAGCTGAGCCAGCAGGGCCCCGAAGGATTCCTCCACCTCGGCCATCTGGGCCCGGTACGCCTCAAGATTGGCGGCCTCGAAGGCGCGATCCTTGAAGGTCTGCTTGAGCCGGGCCTCTTCCTGTTCGAGTTTTTCCAGACGCAGGTTTTGATCCTTGATATGGAAAAAGTACCCCCCGACGAGAACCACCACGAAAATGCCGATCAGCAGCAGGATCTTCACCGGCAGCGGCCAGACACCGATAGTGTTGAACTCGAGTTCGGCGAAATCGATATCCCGGAGCTGTTTGAGCGTATCACTGATCGCCATGCCTATGCCCCCGCCTCATCTGCCTGGTCCGCATCCGCCTGGGCCGCTCTCGGCTGGGTAAGCTTGACCCGCATCTCGAATTTGTTGCCCTGCTCCCCAAGGGTCTCGTTGGCCTCCACCTTGGTCAGGTTCGGATCCGTGAACTTGTAGGATTCATCCAGGTTGCGCATGAATGCCGAAACCCGGTTGTTGGATTCGGCGTAGCCCACCAGCGCCAGGTTGTCGCCGTTGCGCCTGAGGCTCGACAGGAACACGCCCTCGGGCATTGCCGCCACCATCTCGTCGAAAATCCTGACGATATCCGGGCGATTGGCCTGCAGCGACTGGATAACCTCCATGCGATCGAGAAGCTGCTGCTTGCGCCGCTTAAGCTCCGCAATCTCCTTGACTTGTCTGTCGAGAACCGCGATTTCCTGTTTCAGGAGGTTGTTGCGACTGGCCTGGTTGTCGATACTGGCGGCCACCAGGCGATCCCAGGCAAAAAGCGCCACCAGGGCCAGCACCAGCACCAGCGCCATGACCCCCAGGAATTCCTTCTTCTTCTCCTGGCGGTATTCTTCCCGCCAGGGCAGTAGGTTGATGGTCGCCATAGCTACTCGAAGCTCCTTAATGCCAGACCCGCGGCAATCAACATGGCCGGGGCATCATTGGCCAGGGCCACGGCATTGACCTTGCTGGCCACCGCCATATTGGCAAAGGGGTTGGCCACCAGCGTCGGCAGGCCCAGCTTTTCCTCCACTTCGTCCCGGAGACCGGTCATGGCCGCGACCCCGCCGGCGAGTACGAGTTGGTCGACATAATTGTACTGGCTGGATGAAAAGAAGAATTGCAGGGACCGGGACACCTGCTGGATCAGGGCTTCCTTAAAGGGTTCGAGAATCTCGCTCTCGAAATCCTCGGGCAGGCCGCCCTGTTTCTTGGCAAGCCCCGCTTCCTCCTGGGAGAGCCCGTAGCGGCGTTGAACCTCTTCGGTCACCTGCCGACCGCCGAACAGCTGTTCCCGGGTATAGACGGTTTTATTGTCCACGAGGACGCTCAGGGTAAGCATGGTGGCGCCGATATCGGCCACGGCCACCACCTGGTCGCCCATTTCCTCGAGTTGCTCGGCGATCAGCCGGAAGGCCCGCTCCACGGCGAAGACTTCAACGTCGACCACCTTTGGAGTGAGCCCGGAAGCCTCGAGGGCCTCCTGACGGGTTTCAACGTTTTCCCGCCGGCAGGCCGCCAGGAGCACATCGACCTGGGTCTCGTTGATCTCCGAGGGGCCTATCACCTCAAAATCCAGGGCGACTTCATCCAGGGGGTAGGGGATATACTGGTCGGCCTCCAGGGCAATCTGGGTCTCCATGGCCTGCTCGTTGAGCTCGGCGGGCATTTCGATCATCTTGGTGATGACGGAGGAGCCCGGCACCGCCACGGCCACGTCCTTGGTTCTGGGTTTCGCCTGGGCCACCAGCTTGCGTATGGTATCCGCCAGCGCCTCCACATCGTTGATGTTCTTTTCCACCACCGTGTTGGGCGGCAGGGGGCGCACCATGTAGCTCTCGACTTTGTATCGGCTTCCGCTTTTGCTCAGCTCCAGGAGCTTCACAGAAGAGGAAGTGATATCCAGCCCCAGGACTGGTTTGGACTTTTTGTCCAGAAAACCGAATATATCCATTTTTGTTTTCTGTTTCCCGTCATTGCATAGAGCACATGACAAACGACTTTAACTAAATTTTATAGCTTTGCAAGTGATGCAATGCGCATTTCGATGATCTTATAATACGCGTCCATGGCGCAGCAACGACGTAATGAAATCATATTTGCTCAAATTTGGTAAGCTTTTCCTGCTTCCGGCCGTTGCCGCGGCGGGTACCGCGCTGGTCCTGACTGCCGGGTTCTACCTCTATCTGAGCCCCAAGCTACCCTCTCCGGAGACGCTGCGCGAGGTCAAATTGCAGACGCCTCTGAGAATCTATTCACAAGATTTGCAATTAATTGCCGAATTCGGCGAGCAACGTCGATCGCCGGTGACCTTCGAGGAAATTCCCCCCGCCTTTATCCAGGCTCTCCTTGCCGCCGAGGACGATAACTTCTACAACCACCGGGGTGTCGACATAACCGGATTGTTACGCGCTGCCGTGGAGCTGGTCCTCACCGGCGAGATCCAGTCCGGGGGCAGCACCATCACCATGCAACTGGCCAGGAACTTCTTCCTGTCCACCGAGCAGTCCTTTATCCGCAAGTTCAACGAGATCCTCCTGGCCCTGCGCATTGAGGACAAGTTCGATAAGCAGGAGATATTGACCCTTTACGCCAATAAAATCTTCCTGGGCAACCGGGCCTACGGCGTCGAGGCGGCGGCCCAGGTCTATTACGGCACCCATATCAGCCGGCTCAACCTGCCCCAGCTGGCCATGATCGCCGGACTGCCCAAGGCACCCTCAGCCTATAACCCCCTGGCCAATCCGGGCCGGGCCCTGGCCCGGCGCAACTGGATTCTTTCGCGCATGCTCAAGCTCGGCCATATCGACAGGGAACAGTTTCGGGTGGCAGAGCAGGCGCCGGTTACCGCCAGCTACCATGGCCCCACCAATGAACTCGACGCCCCCTATGTTGCCGAGATGGCGCGCCGGGAAGCGATCGATCGCTTCGGCCCCGGCGCCTATACCGATGGTTACTCGGTCATTACGACCATCGATAGCGACTATCAGCAGGCCGCGGTCCGGGCCCTGCGCTCGGGCCTCCACGCCTATGACTGGCGTCACGGCTATCGGGGACCGGAGTCCCACATCGACGATCCCGAACAATGGGTCCAGGCCCTGGCCGACACGCCTGTCTATGGCGGTATGGTGCCTGCCCTTGTCACCGCCGTCGGCGAGGAGTCTGTCGACGTCCTTGTCAAGGGTGGCGAAGCGGTTAACCTGACTAAAGAAAACGGCATCACCGTGCGCCGATACCTGTCGGAGAACCGGCGCACCGCTCCCGTGGAGGATCCCCGGGAGCTGTTATCTCCGGGCGACATCATCCGCCTCCAGCGCAGGGACGACACCTGGACACTGACCCAGGTGCCGGCCGCTCAGGCGGCACTGGTATCCCTGGACCCCGATACGGGGGCCATCCGCGCCCTGGTGGGTGGTTTCGACTTCGACCTGAGCCACTTCAACCGGATCACCCAGGCCGAGCGGCAGCCGGGCTCGAACTTCAAGCCCTTCATCTACACCCGGGCGCTGGAAAGCGGCATGACGCCCGCAACCATCGTCAACGACGCCCCCGTGGTCTTCAACGATTCCTACCTGGAAAAAGCCTGGCGACCGGAGAACGACAGCGGCAAGTTCTACGGCCCCACGCGTTTGCGCAAGGCCCTGTACCTGTCCCGAAACCTGGTCTCAATCCGCATCCTCAGGGATATGGGCGTGGACCGGGCCATCCGGGGCATGGGTCGCTTCGGTTTCGACGAGGGCAATCTGCCCCGGAACCTGTCACTGGCCCTGGGCACCCATGCCACCACGCCACTGAGTATCGCCACCGGCTACGCAACCTTCGCCAATGGCGGCTACAAGGTGGACAGTTATCTGGTAGCCGGTATTAACGACAGCGATCACGCCGCCGTTTATCGGGCCAATCCCACTATCGTCTGCCGTGACTGCGACCTGGACCTGGGCCGGGGGGGAAAAGACCCGCTGCTGGTGGAGCCCGACAGCCGGCGGAGCGAAGCAGCCAATATCGGCGAACTCTTTGCCCGGGCCGAGGCGGCCCAGACCGGTACTGAGAACGGGACAGGAAACGGCGCCGGTGCGCCCGCAAACCAGGGTCCTCCCCTGCCGGAACTGGCCGAACAGGTACTGGACCCGCGTATCGCCTACATCATGGATTCGATGCTGAAAGACGTGATCAAGAAAGGCACCGGCCGCAAGGCCAGGGCCCTGGAAAGGAACGATATCGGTGGCAAGACCGGAACCACCAACGGTCCGCGGGACGCCTGGTTCTCGGGCTACAGTCCTCACCTGACTACCACGGTCTGGGTGGGCTTCGACGACAACAGCCCCCTGGGCCGGGGAGAATACGGCGGGTCGGCGGCCCTGCCCATCTGGATCGATTTCATGGCGGCGGCCCTGGCCGGAAAGCCTGAAGTCATCAGGCCGCAGCCCTCGGGAATCACCACAGCGCGCATCGACCCGGAAACCGGCAGCCGCGTTGGCCCGGGCAATCCATCGGGCATCTTCGAGCTATTCCTCAAGGAAAACGTGCCACCGCCGGCAACCGGCAGTGACGGCAACGGCGAATCGTCGCCATCCCTGCCCGAGGAGCTGTTTTAGGGCTGTCACTGGCTTGCCTATGATGCATCCAGGGCGCCGATATACCTGGCCCAGTCGAAAGCCGGGTCGCCCAGGACAAAAAACGAGGGATTGATCAGGCTTTCGCGTCTGTTGTAGCGCAAAGGCCGCATCTGGCTGTCGACAACCACCCCCCCCGCGGCTTCGACCACGGCCTGGGCCGCGGCGGTATCCCACTCCGAAGTGGGACCGTAGCGGGGGTAGATATCCCCCTTGCCCTCCGCCACCCGGCAGGACTTCAGCGAGCTGCCCAGGCGCACCGTATCCACGGCGCCCAGTTCCGCTTTCATAAGCTTGACCAGGTCCGCCGCCCGGCCGGTGCCGTGGCGGCTGCTGACCATTACCGATACCGGCGTCTCGCTGCCGCCGCGGTCCGTCATGGCCCGGGTGGAAATGGGCTGCCTGCCGGAATCGCCATCCAGTCGAAAAGCTCCCCAGCCCTGCACCCCCAGGTAAGTGATGTCGCCCACGGGAAGGTGGACCACTCCCAGCACCGGCCGGCCGTCGTCCACCAGGGCGATGTTGACCGTAAACTGGTCGTTGCGGCGAATAAATTCCCGGGTCCCGTCCAGGGGATCCACCAGCCAGTAGCGCCGCCAACGGCGGCGCTCCTCGTATCCCGGTATATGGCCTTCCTCCGACAACACGGGCACATCGGGCAAAAGCCGGTGCAACGCGGGCAAAATAATGTCGTGGGCGGCATGGTCGGCCCGGGTCACCGGGGACTGGTCGCGCTTGGTCACCACGCCCAGATCGGTTCGCCGATAGACGGCGAGGATGGCATCTCCGGCGCGCCGGCACAGGCCGATGATTTCGTCCGAAAGCGCCATGTTCACCGTCAATCCCCGCCGCCCGGCTCCGTCCGACGCTCTCGCGCAAGCAGGTCCCTGACCATGTAAAGGGCGGCGATGGAGCGGCCCTCGGTAAAGTCGTCCCGGGCGACAAGCGTGTCGATATCCGCCAGGGACCAGGGCACCACCTCGATGATTTCCGGCTCGTCGCCGGGCAACCGCCGCTCGTAGAGATCCCGCGCCAGCACCACGTCGATGGCATGTTCCATATAGGCCGGGGAGAGCGTCACGGACTTGACGAACTCGAGCCGGTGGGCCCCATAGCCCACCTCTTCCATCAATTCGCGGTTGGCGGCATCCAGGTGGCGCTCGCCGGCGTGGGCCGCCCCCTTGGGCAGCCCCAGCTGGTAACTCTCGGTGCCGGCGCCATACTCGCGAACCAGCAAAACGGTGTCGTCGTCGAGCATGGGCACGATAAGAACGGCGCCGTGGGAGGGTCGGCACAGGCGTTCGTAGATACGCTCGACGCCGTTGCTAAAGCGCAGCAACAATTCCTCAACCTTGAACAGTCGGGTCCGGGCGGTTTCGTGACGCTTCAATATTTCAGGCAGTGAAGGCATACTGGTCCGATGTCGCTATTCATGAACCCCCATTATCCGCAATGATCGACTGGAGTGCCATTGACACGGTCCTGCTGGACATGGACGGCACCCTGCTGGACCTGCATTTCGACAATTTTTTCTGGGTCACCTACCTGCCCCGGCGCTACGCGGAGCAACACGGTCTGTGTCCGGAAGAGTCGACGCGGCACCTGCACCGGCGCATGGGGGAATTGCGCGGCACCCTGGACTGGTATTGCCTGGATTTCTGGTCGCGGGAGCTTTCGGTGGACATCCGCGCCCTCAAGAGGGAAGTCGAGCACCTGATCGCCGAGCGGCCCCATGCCATTCATTTTCTCCGCAAACTGGGCGAAGCCGGCAAGCCGCGAGTGCTGATCACCAACGCCCATCCGGGCGCCCTGGACCTGAAACTGTCCCTGACCGGTATCGGCGACCACCTGGATACGATCATTTCCTCTCACCAGTTCAACGCCCCCAAGGAGTCCCCGGCCTTCTGGCGGCAATTGCACGAACGCACCGGCTTCGATCCCCACCGGACCCTTTTCATCGACGACTCCGAAGCCATCCTGGCGGCGGCCGAATCCTTCGGGATCCGTTATCTGTTCTGCATCCGCCAGCCGGACAGCAAACAGCCCCCCCGGCCAACCTCGCATTACCCGGCCATCCATCATTTCGACGAAATCTTCCCCGGCGACACCCCCGGGCCGGGTTCCGGCGGCGAGGTAACGAACGATGGATAAAGTACGCCTGGATAAATGGCTGTGGGCGGCCCGTTTCTTCAAGACCCGTTCACTGGCCAAAACCGCCATCGAGGGCGGCAAGGTCAAGGTGGAGGGTGAACGAGCCAAGCCGAGCCGTGAGATCGTCCCGGGTGCCACCCTGGATATCCGCCAGGGCTGGGCCGAAAAAAGAGTGATCGTCGAGGCGCTTTGCGACCAGCGCCGCGGGGCGCCGGAAGCCGCCACACTCTACCGGGAAACGCCGGAAAGCCTCGCACGCCGGGAAGCCGAAGCGGATCGGCGCCGCATCCTTCGCCAGAGCCAGCCCCACCCCGGCGGTCGCCCCACCAAGAAGCAGCGCCGGCAGATTCACCGCTTCAAGGAGCCGGACCAGTGAATCCCGCCTGTATGCTGGCATTGCTCGCCGGCCTGTCCTCGTTACCGGTGGCGGCGGCACCGGTGTACAAATGGCAGGACGAGGCCGGTCGCTGGCATTTTTCCGACCGCCGACCACCGGATGATGAAACACCCGTCACCCGGGCGGAACCCGGGCCTGCCAATATCGAGGCGAGCGGCGCTGCCAGGGAAGGTCTCAATACGGTATTCCCGGCCGAAACCGAGGCCGAGAAAGCCCTTCGCCGCCAACAGCAGGAGCGGCAACGTCAAGAGGACCAACAGCGGCGAGCGGCCTGCGACCGGGCCAGGACTGCCCTGAAAACCCTTGAAGGACCCGTGGTCTTTTCTCAGCCGGACGGCGGCTATGCGGCCGTCTCCGAGGACGAGCGCGCCCGCCGGGCCAGCCAGCTGGCCGCCCGCATCCGCGAGCACTGTCCCCGCAACAATCGTCGCCAGTGACGGCGTCGCCGGTGGCCGGTCACAGGACGGCGGACCCGGAACTGGACAAATCGGGCCGGCTCTCTTACATTGCCGCCCCCCAATCTCCGTGCCATTGCCATGCCCCGGACAGACCAGCTTCACCGCTTTGTATTCGACAACAGTGACGTGCGTGGCGAGATAATCTCCCTCTCGGAAAGCTATCTCGCCGTCCTGGAAAACGGCCGGTATCCCGCTCCCGTCGCCCTCCTGCTCGGCGAGATGCTGGCTGCCGTGGGCCTGTTGAGCGCAACCCTGAAATTCGACGGCACCATCAGTCTCCAGGCCCGCGGCGAGGGCGACCTTTCCCTGGCCATGGCGGACTGCACCCGCCATCGCCTGTTACGGGGTATCGCCCGGTTGAAGGATGACGCCAACCCGGAAACAGGCAATATTCTCGAACTGCTGGGCAAGGGTCACCTTGCCATTACCATCGACCCGGCCCGCGGGGAGCGCTACCAGGGCATCGTCCCCCTGGAAGACAGCAGTCTGTCTGCTTGCCTGGAAAGCTATTTCCGGCTCTCCGAACAGATTCCCACCCGCCTGTGGCTGCACGCCGACGGCGAGAGAGCTGCCGGGCTGCTGCTCCAGGCCCTGCCCGCCAGGCACCAGACACCGGAGGAAAGGGACGATTACTGGCAGCATCTCGCCACCCTTGCCGACACCCTGGGCGGCGAGGAGTTGCTGGCGGAAGACAACGAAACACTGCTGCGCAGACTGTTCCATGGCGAACGTACCCGTGTTTTCGAGCCCGAGACACCGCAGTTCGCCTGCAGCTGCTCCCGGGAACGCACCGCGCAAATGTTGCGCTCTCTGGGGGAGCGGGAGGTACGCTCCATTATTGAGGAGCGGGGGCTGGTGGAGGTTGACTGCCAATTCTGCCACCAGCAATACCGCTTTGACCGAACCGAGGTGGACAGGCTTTTCTCCCCATCGGGAAGCACCCTGCATTGAGGCCCCGACGCCTCCCTGCGGCCCCCGGTCGCCGCGGGTTCGCCAAGCGGGTATTTTCTGGCATAATTGCGACCCTTTTTCCATACGCACGACCGCCTTTTATTTTGATGACGCACAGGACCTAAACCGATGACGCAAATCGACGATTCTGCGGTGAACGTTTTCACCGATCTGGGTGCCGCCGAGCTGATTGAGCACGCACTCATTCGCGGAGAAGGCAAACTGACAGACACCGGTGCCTTGCTGGCTACCACGGGCCATCGGACGGGCCGCTCACCCGCCGACCGGTTTATCGTCGATGAACCCAGCACCACCGATGCCATCGACTGGGGTCCGGTCAACCGCCCTTTCCCGCAGGACAAGTTCGACGCGCTCTGGGATCGGGTTCACGAGTACCTGGGCGGCCGCGATCGCTTTGTCTCGCATCTGCACGTGGGCCAGGACCCAGAGCACTATATTCCGGTCAAGGTCACCTCCGAGACCGCCTGGCACAATCTCTTCGGCCGCAACATGTTCATCCGGCCGGCCAAGTACAACGCCTCGGGCAAGGAACAGTGGAAGATCCTTCACGCCGCTGAGTTCACCTGCGACCCGGAGCGGGACGGTACCAACAGCGACGGTGCGGTGATCATCAACTTTGCCCAGCGCAAGGTCCTGCTCGCCGGTATGCGCTACGCCGGCGAAATGAAGAAGGCCATGTTCTCGGTACAGAATTTCCTGCTCCCGGAAAAAGATGTCATGTCCATGCATTGCGCCGCCAATGTCGGCGAGGATGGCGATGTGGCACTGTTCTTCGGCCTCTCGGGCACCGGCAAGACGACCCTGTCCGCGGACCCCAACCGCTACCTGATCGGCGATGATGAGCACGGCTGGACCAAGGGCGCGGTGTTCAACCTGGAAGGTGGCTGTTACGCCAAGACCATCAACCTGAGCCGCAAGAACGAGCCCGTGATCTGGGATGCCATCCGTTTCGGCGCGATTGTCGAAAACGTGGTAATGGACGACAACCGTGTTCCCGATTACGACGACACCAGTCTCACCGAGAACGGCCGCTGCAGCTATCCCCTGGAACATGTCGACGTTCGCTGCGAGGACAACCGCGCCAACGAACCCCGGCACATCCTGTTCCTGACCTGCGACGTCACCGGCGTCCTGCCCCCGGTATCCATTCTCAGCAAGGAAGCGGCCGCCTACCACTTCCTGAGCGGTTATACGGCCCGCGTGGGTTCCACGGAACTGGGCGGCGAGGCCGGCATCACGCCGACGTTCTCCACCTGCTTCGGCGCACCCTTCATGCCCCGGCCGGCCGGTGTCTACGCGGAACTACTGATGAAGCGCATCCAGGACTATGGCAGCCGTGTCTACCTGGTCAATACCGGCTGGACCGGTGGTTCCGGCGGCGCCGGCGGCGAGGGTTCCCGTTTCCCCATTCCCGTCACCCGCGCCATTGTCACCGCCATCACGTCCGGGGCGCTGGAAAACGCGGAAACCAGCAAGTTGCCGCTGCTCAACCTGGAAATACCCACCGCCGTACCCGGCGTGGAGGGCAAATACCTCAATCCCCGGGAGACCTGGAACGACGCCAGCGCCTACGACGAGCAGGCGCGCAAGCTCTCCCAGCTGTTCGTCGATAACTTCAGGAAGTTCGACGTGTCCAGCCAGATCGTCGAGGCGGGCCCCCAGCTTTAGGGCCAATTTTCTCCCGACCAAAGGGCATCCCGGGATGCCCTTTTTTATTGCGCAGCCGCCAGCCCTCTGTCACCCTTTGGGGTATGGAACGCTCATTCTGCTGGAGGGGAACGCCATGAAAAAAGCGACCGTTGCGCTTGTCGGCCTTGTTGTTCTGTCGTGCTCCCTGTCGGGCCTGGCGGCCGGACGCAATCCCGATTCCGTGCCCGCCTACCGCGATACCGCCGAGAGTGTTCTTTTCAACGCTGTCGAGCGAGAGCGGTTGAAAGAGTACCTGCAAGGCGAGGGCAGTGAAGCCTACTGGTCGCGGCTCGGAGATAGCCGTAGTTTACCCCCGGGGCTGCAGAAAAAAGTCGCGCGAGGCGGTAGCCTGCCGCCCGGCTGGCGGAAGAAGGTGGCCCGGGGCGAGGTTCTGGACAGGGACCTGGCACCCTACGCGGTAACCCTGCCCGAAGACATTCTGAGCCGGCTGCCCCGCCACGTTCCGGGTACCTCCCTGCGCCAGATCGATGATCGCATCGTCCGGGTCGACGACACCACCCGCGCCATCCTGGATGTGCTCTACCTGACCGGGGCCCGCTGATCCGCCACAGGCGAGCCGGGCCCGTTGATGGATGACGCGGCGGTCTTCAGCGAGAGGCCGCGACGGAAACTCTCCAGGGCGGCGTCCCTGTCATCCCGGCGGGAGAGGAGCTGTCCATACTGAAGGTAGGTTTCCGGGTCCGGCAGCAGCCGCAGGGATCTTTCGTAGTAATCCCGGGCCTTGCCCCACAACTGGTTGCGGCAGGACAGATTACCCAGGATACGCATCAGGCGGGGATTGTCCGGTTGCCGGGCTACCCAGCCCTCGGCCACCTCGAGCTGCTTGACGGGATCGGCGTGAAGACCCCCGTAGAGCTCCGCGAGGTCGTCGTCCCAGTGCTTGCCCAGGTGGCGGCGCAACCTTGCCTCGGCCTTGTCGTTGCGACCCAACCGCGCCAGCTGGCGCACGTAACAGGCCACCAGGTCATTGTCCTTCTGCAGGCGGCGAGGGACATCGTCCCACAGTTGGTCGAGATCCTGTTGCCGGTCGCTGGCGGAGGCATTGCCGGCACCGGTACCGGGGAAGGCAAGGATCAGTTCCTCGTACACTTCCTTTTGCAGCTCCTCGAATTCCCGCTCGGACAGGGCCCCCGCCTTGCGGATATCGGGTAGCAGGGCTTCAAGGGCCGGCCAGTCCCTCACACCCTTGTAAGCGCTGGCCAGTAGCCTGAGGACGGTGGGGTGATCAGGCTCGCGGCTGTGCAAGTGACGGACCAGCCCCAGGGCCCGATCAAAGTCGCCCTGAAGCAGATAGAGCCGGGTCTTGAGCAAGCCCGCCGCCAGTTGATCCGCGGCCCCGGATTCCTCGGCCCGGTGAAGCCACTCCCGGGCGCCGGCCCAGTCGCCGGCATTGAAGGTGGCTGAGGCGGCACCCAGGATATTGACCTCCGCCATATCACCCCGGCCCGCGGCACTGCCGAAACTTCTGGCCGCCGCCGGCCAGTTTCCCTCCAGATAGTGAAGCAGCCCCCGGACGCTCCTGTCCCGGTACTTGCGCTGGCGGCGCCGGGAACGATCGGCCAGCCAGGCTTTGGGCAAGAAAATCAGTCGCCGGGCCTTGAGCAGGGTAACGACCAGGACGACGACCGCCACTACCATCAGTGCCGCCATCCACAGACTGGTTTCCACCACGTAGTTGCCCGCCGACACCAGCACAAAACCCCCGGTTCCCGCGAGAACCTGGTACAGCGCGCCACCCGCCAGGGCGGCGAAACCCAGCGCGATCAGCCAGCGTCTCATGTGGATGGCTCCCCGTCAGCGGACGACCGGTGGCGGTTGTGCCTCAGCTCGATATAGTCCTGTAGCGCGTGCAGGGAACCGGACACGGCGGGCAGCGGGGGGGCGATATTCTGGGCCCGGAGTTTGGACAACTCATCAAGGACCGTATCGGTGGCGGCGCTGGCGGCGAAATGCTCTTCCAGCCATTGCCGGGCCCGGGCCAGGCTCCGAGCGTATATCTGCTGCTCGCCCCGCAGCAGGGCAAGCTGGGCCTGCTCCAGAAGGATGCGCAGGTTATAACGCAGGTTCATGGCCTGTTCGAAAGTGGGCAGGGGTTCCAGGGGCTCGTCGCGGCGGCGGATGCGCACCAGGGCGCCCATATCCGCCAGCGCCTCCCCGGCATTGGCCCAGAGCCGCCGGTACCAGGGGCCTTCCGGGGGTGTTGGTTCCGCCGCTGCCGGCTCCGGCTCCGCCGGCTCGCGAAACAGCAGGGTCAGGTCCGCGACCGCCGCCTGCAGGGCCTCGATGCGCAGATACAGGCCCTCCCGATCCACGGTGCCGGCCATTTTCAATGCCGTGATGTCCTCGGCCAGCGCCTTGCGTACCGGGAAGAGATCGACATCGTCAATATCCCGGAGAATACGGTCCGCACGTTCCATCAACGCCAGGGCATTGGCGGCCTGACGCTCGGTAAGCAGGCGCTGGTTGGCCAGGCGTAACAGGTATTCCGCCTCGGCCAGCAACCAGTCGTCGCGGGATGTGGCCGCCAGGTCCTCGAGGCGCACCGCCTGGCTGTCGAGCCGGCTCTGGAGGTCGGCAACGCGGCCTTCCAGAGACTCGCGGGCGGCCCTGTCCCCCTCTATTGTCCGCCGCAATGCCGACAATTCCTCGCTGACTTTGTCGAGCCGTGCCGAGGGGATGGTTCCGGCGGGCTGCGAATCGCCACCACCATTGGTGACCAGGACGGACAGCCGCTCGCCGTAATGCTGCCAGCCGAGATAACCGGCGCCTGCCAGGACAGCCAGTACGATCAACAGCAGGAGGCGCCGGGGCCAGCGACGGGGTGCCGCCGACGGCTTGCCGGTTTTGTCACCGGCGGTTTCCTTCGCTTTACCGGACGATTTCGCTTTAACGGAATGTTCCGCTTTAACAGAGTGTTTCGCTTTTTCGGCCGGCCCGCCGGATTGACCGGTATCCCTGTTTTTTTGATTCTGCTCGTTATCCACGCAAGTGTCCCATCGGTTATAAGCTGTCTTCCGACATTGAGGGGCAACGCTAATCGCTGCCAGTGTAACAGCGCCACAATGCGTCGGCCATGTCCTCGGGCAGGGCCCCGCCGGCGGTGATGACCCGGGTGAAGCCGAGTTCCCTGGCCAACTCAGCCACCCTCTCGCCGGGCACCAACAACGTCAACCTGCCTTGCCAGGGCCCTGTCGGCACCAGTGCCAGGAAGGCCCGGAGCACTTCACCGCTGTGCACGGCGAGGACATCGATAGCCCCGTCGGCAATCAGGCCCCGTATCCGGGTGCCGTGCTCATCCAGAGGCCGGCGTCGGTAAAGTTCGCAGTAATCGACCCGGGCCCCGCGATGGCGCAGCTCCCGGGCCAGTTTATCGCGCCCTCCCTGACCACGGAAAATCAGCACCCGCTCGCCGGTGAGGTCGTCCAGCTCGCGCAAGCCGAGCAAACCCTCGGAGGTGGGATCGTGGGCGGGAAATCGTGACTCGATGCCCGCGTTCTCCAGAACACCGGCGGTGCTGCGCCCCACCGCAAAGAATTCCACCCCCAGGGGCAACTGGGGCCAGTACTGGTCCAGCCAGTCCAGTGCCAGGCGGGCGGCGTTGGCGCTGATCACCACGGCCTTGTTGTAGTGATCGAAGTCGAGGATCCTGCCCTTGATGGCGGGCGACGCCGGCAATGGCTCAATGGCCATCACCGGCAGACTGTAGACGCGACACCCCCGGGCTTGCAGCGCCTCGACAAACGAATCCGGGTTCCGCCGCGGACGAACCACCAGCACGCTGGGAACAGGCGAGCGCGCCATAACTCAGGTGTCGTAAAGCTCGGCGAGAATCCTGTCGGCCCCCCGCGCCAGCAGTTCTTCGGCGAGATCGATGCCCATGGCCTCGGCGCTGTCCCGGCGGCCGCGTCTTTCACCGCGCAGCACCTGCTTGCCGTCCGGGGTTCCCACCAGGCCCCGCAGGTGGAGTTCGTCTTCGCCGGTGAGCTCTGCATAACAGGCGATGGGGACCTGGCAGCCCCCCTCCAGGCGACGGTTCATGGCCCGCTCGGCGCGGACGCGAACGGCGGTGTCCTCGTGGTGCAGGGGGGCCAGCAGTCGATGCAGCTCATGGTCGTCATTACGGCATTCAATGCCAACGGCTCCCTGGCCGCCGGCCGGCAGGGACAGGGTATCCGGGATGCGCAGGCGGATCCGCTCCTCCATATCCAGACGCACCAGACCCGCAGTGGCCAGGATTATGGCGTCGTAATCACCGGCGTCCAGCTTGCCCAGCCGGGTCTGGACGTTGCCCCGCAACCAGCGCACCTCCAGATGGGGGTAGCGCTCGCTCATCTGGCACTGGCGGCGCAGGCTGGATGTGCCCAGCACGGCTCCCGCCGGCAACTCATCCGGATGATTGTAGCGGTTGGAGATAAAAGCGTCGGAAGGATCCTCCCGCTCGCAGATCACCGGCAGGCCCAGGCCCTCGGGAAATTCCATGGGCACATCCTTCATGGAGTGCACGGCGATATCGGCACGGCCTTCCAGCATGGCCACCTCCAGCTCTTTGACGAACAGGGCCTTGCCGCCAATCTTCGCCAGAGGCGCATCGAGAAATTTGTCGCCGCGTGTGGAAATACCCACTATTTCCACCGACACGCCATCGTGCAGTTGTTCCAGGCGGGACTTGACGTATTCCGCCTGCCATAGCGCCAGGGGACTTTTGCGGGAGGCGATTCGGAGCGGTCTATCGTGCAGCATGCCGTCTTTCCTTTACCACGAGGCCGCCCATCTTAACAGAAAGGCCGGCCAGCAGAGGTCGGCAAATCACGGCGACCCCGCTCGGCGCCCCAGGGACGCGAACCCTCGCGGGTATCGCGACGGGTGCTGAAACCGGGTCAGATCTGTTCCAGAAGTTTCCTCAGGGGCGACACGTGGCGACGGCTGACCTGAGGACGGATGTCGAGACCCTCCAGGCGTACGTAGTACTGACCGTCCGTGCTCCGCTCGAGGCCGTCGATATGGGGAATGGACACCAGGGCATTGCGGTGAATGCGCACGAAGCGGCCCTCGAATTCGTCTTCCAGCTCTTTCAAAGTCTCGTCAAGCAGTGCCTCGCCGTCGCCGTGATAGGCGGTGACGTACTTGTGGTCGGCCTGGAAAAGCCGGATCTCGGACACCGGCACAAGGTCGATGCCACGCCGGTTTTTGGATGTGATATGCGTACGACCGCCGCTCTGGAAAAAGGAAGACTGCTGCAACTCGGTAAGCTGAGCCTTGTTGACCCGGCGGATCCGGTTCAGGGCCTGGACCAGGTCTTCCTGCTTGATGGGCTTGAGCAGATAGCCAATGGCCTCCGAAGAAAAAGCCTCAACGGCATAGTCGTCGTAGGCGGTGCAAAATATAACGGCCGGCGGCACATCCAGCTCAGCCAGGTGCTGGGCAGCGGCCAGGCCGTCCATGCCGGGCATGCGCACGTCCATAAAAACCACATCCGGGCCGGTTTCCTCGGCCTGGGCAATGGCCTCCTGGCCGCTACCCGCCTGACCGACGATGCGGTAACCACCGATGGACGTGAGCATCCTGACGAGACGATCTCTCGCCAGGGGTTCGTCGTCCACTACAAGCGCATTCAACATGCCCCGCCCCTAAACGGCCACCGGATAGCTGATGTGGGTAATATAACAATTTTCCCGCACCTCCGTGTGCACGGAAGCGCTGGGACCGAAATGAGCCTCCAGCCGGCTCTGGATGTTCTGCATTGCCATCTTGTTGCCCCTGTTGTGCTGCATACGCGGATTGCGCGGGTTGGTGACACTGATCTCAATGCGATTTTTCTGGCGACGAACCTTGACCACGATCTCGCCACCTTCCGGCAGCAACTGGATACCATGATAGACAGCGTTTTCCAGCACCGGCTGCAAGGACAGGCAAGGAATCTGGGCACCGGCGCCATAATCACCCACTTCCCATACGGTTTTCAAGCGGTCGCCCAGGCGCATCTTCTCAAGAGCCAGGTAACGGCGACAAAGGTTCAACTCGTCGCGCAGGGGTACCAGCGTGTGGTTACCCGTGAGGGCGTGACGAAAAAGGTCCGACAAGTCCTCCACCACCCGTTCCGCCTTGACCGGATCGGAACCAATTAGACTGGCGATCATGTTCATGCTGTTAAACAGGAAGTGCGGTCGTATGCGTGATTGCAGCGCCTGTATTCGCGATTCCAGCTCCGCTCGCTGCTGTACCCGCAACTGCTGCTGCAAGAACAGGTAGCGCAGCAGAATACCCGCCGGTATGGCGGCAATCAAGATCACCTCGAAAAGCTTCGAGACGCTGAATGAGACGCCGGGCACCGGGCTCATCATCAGCATCACGCCCTGCGCAGCCGCGCCGCAGGTCGCCGTCACCGCCAGGATAACGGCATAGCTGAGCGCAGCCGCCTGGACACGCCCCAGTTCCGCCAGCCAGGACCGGCACAGGCACAGCAGCAGGGCACTGAGCAGGGTGATCCACAACGCCATCATGGAGACCCTGCCCAGGGCCACCCAGTCAAATGGTGTCAGTCCGCCAGCCGCGATGACGATCACCACCGCCAGCAACTCGGCGATAACCACCACGCCCAGCAGCCCCTCGCCGCGGCAGAGGTTGGGCAGGATGCTGTCCAGTTCGCGGGGATGGGGAGGCAGGGGGTGCGGTGGGGTCAGAAATCGTCGCTTCCAGTCCATTCGCGTTGTGAGCCCGGCAATCGTTATAATAAGTTCCCTGGGGAGCGCGGGTGACCCCGGCGCACCGCGAGACATGAAATTCCGGCGACAGCACCACCGTCGCCGGTCGTCAGTGAACCACGAACCACTTATTCAAGACAAGTTTCGAGAGACAAGCATGAGCCGAGAAAAAGAGACCAACCAGTCCTGGGGAGGGCGTTTCACCGAGGCCACGGATGCCTTCGTGGCCCGCTTTACCGCCTCCGTGGACTTCGACCGCCGGCTCTACCGCCAGGATATTCGCGGCTCCCTCGCCCATGCCGCCATGCTTGCCAAAGTGGGCGTGCTGAGCGCCGAAGAGGCCCGGCAGATTACCGTCGGCCTGGAAAAAGTCCTGGCCGCCATCGACGCCGGTGACTTCGACTGGTCCACGGACCTCGAAGACGTGCATATGAATATCGAGGCCGCCCTTACCGGCGACATAGGCACCACCGGGAAAAAACTTCACACCGGCCGCTCCCGCAACGACCAGGTGGCCACCGACATCCGCCTCTGGCTGCGTGACGAAATCGACCATATCGCCGCCGAACTTACCCGGCTTCAACGCGGCCTGCTGGACCTGGCGGAGCGTGAGGCCGATACCATCATGCCCGGCTTTACCCATCTGCAATCGGCGCAACCGGTCACCTTCGGCCACCATCTGCTCGCCTGGTTCGAAATGCTCGAACGGGACCAGGGCCGGCTCCGGGATTGCCGCAAGCGGACCAACCGCTCGCCCCTGGGTGCCGCCGCCCTGGCCGGCACCACCTACCCCATCGACCGACACTACACGGCGCAATTGCTGGATTTCGACGGCCCCACAGAAAACTCCCTGGATTCCGTCAGCGACCGGGATTTCGCCATTGAGTTCTGCGCCTTTGCCAGCCTCCTGATGACCCACCTTTCCCGGGCTTCGGAGGAACTGGTGCTGTGGGCATCGGCCCAGTTCCAGTTCATCGACCTGCCCGACCGCTTCTGCACCGGTTCGTCGATCATGCCCCAGAAAAAGAACCCGGATGTGCCGGAACTGGTGCGGGGCAAGACCGGCCGGGTCAACGGCCACCTGATCAGCCTGCTTACCCTGATGAAATCCCAGCCCCTGGCCTACAACAAGGACAACCAGGAAGACAAGGAACCCCTGTTCGACGCTGTCGATACCGTGAAGGACTGTCTGCGCGCCTTCGCCGACATGGTACCCGCCATCGAGTCCAGGCCTGACAACATGCGCGAGGCGGCCCGGCGCGGTTTCGCCACCGCCACCGACCTGGCCGACTACCTGGTGCGACGGGGAGTGCCCTTCCGGGATGCCCACGAGGTGGTGGGCAAGGCCGTGGCATTCGGCATCGACCAGGGCCGCGACCTGGCCGAGCTCCGTCTCGACGAACTGCAGCAATTCTCGGGGGATATCGACGAGGATGTATTCGAGGTGCTTACCCTGGAGGGCTCGGTGGCGGCCCGGGACCACTTCGGGGGAACCGCGCCCGACCAGGTACGGGCGGCGGTTTCGCGAGGCCGCCGTCGCCTGCAGGAACGCCAGTCGTGAAGCACCGGGAAAACGGATCCGCCCTGTCGTTTCCCCCGCGCCCGCGCTTAGCCGGGCTGGCGGTCACTGCCTCCTTCCGCATTTGAGGTGGAGGCGGCGGAACCGTATACTTCCCGCCAGACTTTATCTATCCGGCGAAGCTTCTCATGCACCGTTTTCTTTCGCGCACAGTGATCCTGCTGGCCCTGTTGGGCGGCGTCGCCCTCATCCAGGGCTGCGGCAACAAGGGACCCCTCTACCTGCCCTCACCGCCGCCCCAGCAACAGGGTGCAGAACCCGCCGACAACAACCAGTAGGTAACACAACCCCATGAGTCAATTTGCCCGGCGCAGCGGCGAACTGTATGCCGAAGGCGTTCCCCTTTCCCGTATTGCCGAAGACCGGGGCACACCCTGTTACGTGTACAGCCGCGCCGCAATCCAGGAAAACTTCCTGGCCTACCGCGACGCACCGGGGCACCAGCGTCGCCTGATCTGCTACGCGGTCAAGGCCAACTCCAATCTCGCCGTGCTCAATGTGCTGGCGCGTCTCGGCGCCGGCTTCGATATCGTGTCCGTGGGCGAACTGGAGCGGGTTCTCCGGGCCGGCGGCGACCCCGGTAAAACTGTCTTTTCCGGCGTGGGCAAACAGCCCGCTGAAATGGCCCGGGCCCTGGAAACGGGCATCCGCTGCTTCAATGTCGAATCCGAGGCGGAGCTGGAAACCCTGAACCGGGTCGCCGGCGAACTGGGTACGGTGGCGCCGGTTTCCCTGCGGGTCAATCCAGACGTGGACGCGCGCACCCATCCCTATATTTCTACCGGCCTGCGCAATAACAAGTTCGGCATCGATATCCACCGCGCCCCGGATGCCTATCGCGCCGCCGTGGCCCTGCCCAACCTGCGGGTGGTGGGGGTGGACTGTCATATCGGCTCCCAAATTACCGACACTGCTCCCTTCCTGGACGCCCTGGATCGGGTTCTGGCCCTTGTGGACGATCTGGCGCGGGACGGTATCGTTGTGGAGCACCTGGACCTGGGCGGCGGCCTGGGCGTGCGCTACCGGGACGAAACGCCGCCCCGGCCTCAGGATTACCTGGCGAAGATCGCCGAACATCTGGGCAACCGGGACCTGTCCCTGATCCTGGAGCCCGGCCGTTCCATCGTCGCCAACGCGGGCGTGCTGCTGACCCGGGTGGAGTACCTGAAACCCGGCGACCACAAGAATTTTGCCATCGTTGACGCGGCCATGAACGACATGCTGCGCCCCTCCCTCTATGACGCCTGGATGGCACTCGAACCGGTGTCGCCCCGCACCGGCGACAGCCGACGCTACGATGTGGTGGGACCGGTATGCGAAACAGGGGACTTCCTGGCCCGGGACCGGGATCTGGTGCTGGCTCCCGGCGACCTGCTCTGCCTGCTTTCCGCCGGCGCCTATGGCTTTACCATGAGTTCCAACTACAACAGTCGCGGGCGCGCCGCCGAGGTCATGGTGGACGGCAACCGCCACCACCTGATCCGCCGCCGGGAAACCGTCGACGATCTTGTGCGCGGCGAAGCCCTGCTGCCGGAGCACACCTGATATGTTGATGCGCTTTACCAAGATGCATGGCCTGGGCAATGATTTCGTGGTCATCGACGCCATCACGCAAAACGTCACCATGACAACCGATCTGGCCCGCCATCTCGGCGACCGCCATTTTGGCGTCGGTTGCGACCAGATCCTGGTGGTGGAGCCCCCCTCCCGGCCGGACGTGGATTTCGACTACCGGATTTTCAATACCGACGGCAGCGAAGTGGCCCAGTGCGGCAATGGCGCCCGGTGCTTCGCCAAGTTCGTGCGCGACCGGCGTCTCACCGGCAAGCACCATATCCGGGTGCGCACGGCGGCCGGCATCCTGTCCCTGGACGTGGGCACGGACAACCGTATCACCGTCAATATGGGGCAACCGGTTTTCGAGCCATCGGACATCCCCTTCGAAGCGGATCATCGGTCCCCGACCTACACCCTGGAAGTGCAGGGCGGCGAACTGCAGATCGCCGCGCTCTCCATGGGCAACCCCCACGCGGTGCTTATCGGCCCGGAAACCGAAGGGGCACCCGTGGATACCCTCGGACCCGCCATCGAGACCCACCCGCGCTTTCCCGAGCGGGTCAATGTCGGCTTTATGGCGGTACGCAATCGCGGGGAGATCGATCTAAGGGTCTGGGAACGCGGTGTCGGGGAGACACTGGCCTGCGGCAGCGGCGCCTGCGCCGCCGTGGTGGCGGGTCGACAGCAAGACCTGCTAGACTCGACGGTCAGTGTCAACCTGCCGGGCGGCACCCTGCAGGTTGACTGGGCCGGCGAGGGGGAACCGGTACGCATGACCGGCCCGGCCATTACCGTTTTTCAGGGGCGAATAAGGCTATGACCAGCGACGAAACAGGATCATCTGCACAGCGCCGGCAGGAAGAGGATCGGGTAGCCGCCTACCTCCGCGAGCACCCGTCGTTCTTCGACCGCCATCCGGAAGTCCTGGAATCCCTGAATCTTTCCCACGACAGCGGCAAGGCCGTCTCCCTGGTGGAGCGGCAGATCACCGTCCTGCGCGAACGCAATATGGAAATGCGCCAGCGTCTTAACAACCTGCTGGAATCGGCGCGCAGCAACGACCTGCTCTTCGAAAAGACCAAGCGCCTGGTGCTCAACGTGCTGGAGGCCGGCAACCTGCAGGGGGTTATCGACGCCCTCTACACCAGCCTCGGCACCGACTACCAGGTGGAGTTCTACAGCCTTCTCCTGTTCACTCCCGGTACGGAAGCAAGCCTGGCACCGGCCAGGGTCGTGGGTCTCGACGAGGCCCAGAACCAGGTGGGAACCCTCCTGCGCACCAACCGGGCTATCTGCGGCGTTCTGCGCGACGAGGAATTGGCCTTCCTGTTCGGCGACCAGGCAGAAAAGGTCGGCTCCGTGGCCGCCGTTACCCTCAACCACGGTTCCACCTTCGGCATCCTTGCCATCGGCAATGCCGACCCCCATTATTATCGCAGCAGCATGGGGACCCTCTTCCTCACCTATATTGCCGAGGTCCTCAACCGGGTGATACCCCGGTTACTGTGACGGGAAGCGACCATGACGCAGGCGTTGACACCCGAAACCCTTGACGCCTTCCGCCGTCACCTGGCCACCGAACGCCAATTGTCCCCCCACACCGTCAGCAATTACCTGCGCGATTGCCGAAAGCTCGTCGACTGGTGCCGTGACCAGGGCATCGCCGAACTATCCGGCCTGGACGCCCATCACATCCGCACGTGCCTGGCGTCATTGCACCGGCGGGGGATGGGGGGCCGGAGTCTCCAGCGCTGGCTCTCATCGCTGCGTACATTTTTCGCCTTCGCCATTCGCCGCCGGTGGCTGGCCCACAATCCCGCCGCCGGCATCAGCGCCCCCAAATCCCCGCGCAAACTGCCCAAGGCCCTGGACGTGGATGAAACCATCGGCTTCGTAAGCCAGGCCGGCGATAGCTGGCTGGATCACCGGGACCGGGCCATGCTCGAACTGTTCTATTCCGCCGGCCTGCGGCTGGGGGAGTTGGTGGGACTGGACCTGGCCGACCTGGATCTGCGCGATGCCCTGGTCACCGTCACCGGCAAGGGCCGGAAGACCCGCCAGGTGCCCGTGGGAAGTCACGCCCTCACCGCCCTCAAGGACTGGCTCAAACGGCGCGGCGAATGCGCCGGGCCGGACAATCCGGCCCTTTTCGTCAGCCAGCGGGGCACGCGCCTGGCAACCCGCAGTATCCAGGACCGCTTCCATCGGCTGAGTGTCGCTCGCGGCATGCAGCAGCGCATACACCCTCACATGCTGCGCCATTCCTTTGCCAGCCACCTGCTCGAATCCAGCGGCGACCTGCGCGCAGTCCAGGAGCTTCTGGGCCACGCCAACCTGTCCACGACCCAGATCTACACCCATCTGGACTTCCAGCACCTGGCCAAAACCTATGACAGCGCCCACCCCCGGGCCCGCAAAAAGCCGGCGAAACCCGAATCCTGAACAGGCACCCGCGCGTCCGCGATGCGACGAAATCGATCGAAATAAGAGTCATGCGACCAGGAGGTTATCCCCATGAAATACCATCTCGGACTCATCCCCGTCCTGTTGACCGGCCTGCTCCTCGGCACTGCCTGTGACGCCCAGCCGAGGGGCGGCGCGCGCACCCTCACCACCAGTGGCCACGGCCAGGTGGAAGTCAAACCGGACAAAGCCGTGGTCAGCATGCGCGTGGAAGCCACCTTCAAGTCCGGCGCCACCGCCAAGGCGGAAGTGGACAAGGGCGTCAATCGCCTGCTGGCATCACTGGATAAACTGGGCCTGGAAAAGGACGATGTGGTGGCATCCTCCCTGCGCATCTTTCCCCGATTCGACTACCGGGAAGGAGAGCAGCACTTTGCCGGTTACACCGCATCACGGGACGTGACCGTTACCCTGGACGAACTGGGAAAGCTCAACGCCCTGCTCGATACGGCGCTTGACAGCGGCATCAACCGCATCGGCAATATCGCCCTGGAGGTCTCCGACGAGGAAAAATACAGGCTCCAGGCCCGGCAAAAAGCAATCGCCGATTCAAAGGAAAAAGCCAGCGCCCTGGCGACCGCGTATGGCGCGGAACTGGGCCCAATCTCGTCAATCAGTTACCAGGCGGGGCAGGTGCACTATCCCGGCCCGAGGGAGGCGGCCGCCATGCGCGTCAGCGCGGACAGTGGCGGCGGACAGTACCTGCACGACGATATCACCTTTAGCGATGACGTCCAGGTAGTATTCGATCTAATCGTGCCCCACTGATAAGGGGATGGAATGGCGGGAATTAAGGCGAGGCGACGCCCGCGGAGATTACCGCGGGGCGCCAGCCTGACCGCGTACAAGCAATAACAATAACTGGACTAGACTGCTTCAGAACCGGTTTCTCCGGTACGGATCCGGATAACCTCTTCCAGGCTGGAGATGAAAATCTTGCCGTCGCCGATCTTGCCGGTTTTCGCGGCTTTGGTGACGGTTTCCACCACCGAATCCACCATGTCGTCGTCGATGGCGATTTCCAGCTTGACCTTGGGCAGAAAATCCACCACGTACTCGGCACCCCGGTAAAGTTCGGTATGCCCCTTCTGGCGGCCGAAGCCCTTGACCTCAGTGACCGTAATGCCCTGGACACCCACTTCCGCCAGTGCTTCGCGCACGTCGTCGAGTTTGAAAGGTTTGATAATCGCAGTGATCAGTTTCATGACTTCCCCTTTGACAATGACACCCTTTTCTTACGCCGGAAAGATACACTGTCTGGTTGCGAATTGCATCCATGAGCAGTCCGGCACAATTTCCCCGGAACGCGGAAAAACAGGGAGCGGACTCCCTGTTTTTCCATCGGGTACCTACGGGTCACGTTACTTGGCGGTAACGAATTCCGGATAGGCTTCCAGGCCGCATTCGGACAGGTCGACCCCGTCGTACTCGTCCTGCTCGCTGACACGAATCCCCATAACAGCCTTGAGGATGGCCCAGACGATGATGCTGACCCCGAACACCCAGACGAAAATCGTCAGCATGCCCACCAGCTGTCCCATGAAGGTGGCGCCGGAGTTGGACAGAAGTACCGCGAAGATACCCCAGATGCCGACTACGCCGTGTACCGAGATGGCGCCGACGGGATCGTCGATCTTCAGCTTGTCCAGACCCACGATGCTAAACACCACGATAATGCCGCCGATGGCGCCAATGACGGTGGCAAGCAGCGGCGTGGGCGTGGCGGGTTCGGCGGTGATGGCCACCAGTCCGGCCAGGGCGCCGTTGACCGCCATGGTCAGGTCGGCCTTGCCGAACAGGAAGTGCGCGGTCACCAGCGCGGCGATCAGGCCACCACAGGCAGCGGCATTGGTGTTGAGGAAGACGTTGGCAACCTCGTTGGCCACGTCGATGCCGCCCAGCTTGAGGGTGGAACCACCGTTAAAGCCGAACCAGCCCATCCACAGGATGAACATGCCCAGTGCGGCCAGCGGCATGTTGGAGCCGGGAATAGCCAGCGCCTTGCCTTCCTTGGTGTACTTGCCCTTGCGCGGGCCCAGCAGCAGAACGCCGGCCAGAGCGGCGGCGGCACCCGCCATGTGGACAATACCGGAACCGGCGTAGTCGCTGTAATTCAGCGAATACAGGCCGAAGACGGAATCGCCGTTCCAGGTCCAGGAACCCTGCATGGGGTAGATCAGGCCCGTCATCACCACGGCAAACGCCAGGAAGGCCCAGAGCTTCATGCGCTCGGCGACCGCCCCCGAGACAATGGACATGGCGGTTGCCACGAACACGACCTGAAAGAAGAAGTCGGAAGCGCCCGAATAGACGGAATCGCCACCAAAACCGGCCTCGGCCGAATCCGCCAGGACCTGGGCCACAGCGGCGCCATCCATGCCGGTCACCGTGGTGATGCCGGACAGGAACCAGCCGCCCCCGTACATGATCTCGTAGCCGCAGACCAGGTACATGGTGCAGGCAATCGCAAACAACGCCACGTTCTTGGTGAGAATTTCCGTGGTATTTTTGGCGCGGACCAGGCCCGCCTCAAGCATGGCAAAGCCCGCCGCCATCCACATGACCAGTGCACCACAGACAAGGAAATAAAACGTGTCCATGGCGTACTGCAGTTCAAATATATGATTTTCCATGATTCACTCCAGTGCTCTTTGGAATTTATGGATTTTTAAATGGCCTCGTCGCCGGTTTCACCGGTTCGGATTCGGATGACTTCCTGCAGATCCGAGATAAAGATCTTGCCATCGCCGATCTTGCCGGTGCGGGCGGCATTGAGGATAGCCTCCACCGCGCCCTCCACCAGGTTCTCCGGCAGCGCCACTTCGATCTTGACCTTGGGCAGGAAATCGACCACGTATTCCGCGCCACGGTACAACTCAGTATGTCCCTTTTGTCGACCAAAGCCCTTCACTTCCGTGACGGTCACGCCCTGGACACCGATACCGGCGAGGGTTTCGCGAACGTCGTCAAGCTTGAAGGGCTTGATCACCGCCGTGATCATTTTCATGGGATTTCTCCTCTAGGCATTCGGGCGGCAGTGCCGCCCGGGTGGCAAACGGGTTTACAGGCTTTTGGAAACCGAGAATACGGCTCGATCATCCGCCAGCTCATTGTCGTCGATATCGGTGCCATACCAGGCCAGCGTCAGGGTGACTCCTGCCACGTCGTAATTGAAACCGACCATGTAGTCGATATAGCTGTCGTCCTCACCGAAGAAATCTTTCTCGTCGGCGTCCGAGTAACCCAGGTGGAAATCCAGGCTGGTGGTCTCGGTGAGGCCGAGGGAATAGTCGGCATTTAGGACATAAGCATCGGGTCCGCCTTCACCGAAATATTCGGGGGAATAAACAACACCGAAGCTGAAGTCGGAAATACCCAGGGTGGCCACATACTCCTCGTAGTTGAGGGCGGACTCGTCACCGGGATAGATGAACTGGATCGCGGTCAGGTCAAGGCTGACGGTATCGGTGATGTCAAAGGCGTAACCACCGTAAAAATCCATTTCCGTGGTGACCTCGCTGCCGAAATCCACGTTGGAAGCCCAGGTGCCCACATAAAAGCCGTTGCCGAAGTCCACGTCAAAGCCGCCCTGAATGGCGCCTTTTTCGCTGGTCTGGGAAAAGCCGCGGAACACGTAATCGGTAGCCATGGTGACATTACCGCTCACTTCCAGGGCGGAAGCCGCCATGGGAGCACCGGCAACAATCGCGACCGCCAGGGTTTTTTGGAACATCTTCATTGTGTCTCTCCTCTGTTTCTCTCTTTTTCAGGTTTCAGTAACCGAGTTTCATGGTGAAGCTCCCCATGGCTTATGCATTCGCCGTGCCAACCACGTCACAACCGCCGCAAAAACCGCAACCCGTCGCTATTGCGGCGTCGGCGCACCAATCTGGCACACGTTTTCAGGCGATGTTCGCAGCTTTTGCACTGTTTTGGCTCTTAAACCCCGAAGCCGAGCCCTTAAACCCGGAGAACGTAGCGCCATAGTTTGCTAGACTCCCCCTGTTCAGAAGGACACTGCCATGGCTAGCAACGATTTTCTCAACAGGTTCACCCGCCAGGTGAACCGCTTCCTCGAAGAGAGCGCAGGCCCCGCGGGCGACGAAGTTCGCCAGCAAATCCGCGTGGCGGCTCAGGCTGCTTTCGAGAGGATGGACCTGGTAAACCGGGAGGAATTTGACGCCCAGCGGGCCGTGCTTTTGCGCAGCCGGGAAAAGCTGGAGGCCCTGGAACGACAAGTGTCCGAGCTGGAAAAACAGCTCGACGGGAACCACACCGACAAGGCCTGACAGGCAGATCAAGGAAGGTAATCGGCGGGTGCCACCCGCCGGCCACGACAGCATCCAAGGAGGGGAAGGCTTGACGCTCGCCATTATTCATTCCCGCAGCAATCAGGGCATCGATGCCCCGGCAGTGACCGTGGAGGTTCACCTATCAAACGGACTTCCCGCCCTTAATATCGTGGGTCTGCCGGAAACCGCCGTGCGCGAGAGCAAGGACCGGGTCCGCAGCGCCCTGCTCAACGCTCACTTCGAATTCCCACCCCGGCGCATCACCATCAATCTGGCGCCGGCAGATGTTCCCAAGGAGGGCAGCCGTTATGATTTGCCCATCGCCCTGGGCATCCTGGCGGCCTCCGGCCAGTTGCCGACCAACACCCTGACCGGTTACGAATTCCTGGGCGAGCTGGCACTCACGGGAGAATTGCGCGAGATCGAGGGTGTTCTGCCGGCGGCCATGGCCTGCGGGACCGCCGGGCGCAATCTCCTGGTACCCACCGCCAATGGCCCGGAGGCCGCCCTGGCGGGGAAGACCGCCGTCTACCCTGCCGCCCACCTGCTAGAGGTCTGCGCTCACCTGCGGGGCGCCGCGCCTCTGCAGCCAATGTCCCCCGGACAGTTCCGGCGCGGTTCCTCCGGAGGCCCGGATATGGCCGACGTGATCGGCCAGCACCAGGCCAGGCGCGCCCTGGAAGTGGCGGCCGGTGGCCGGCACAACCTGCTCTTCAGCGGGCCGCCGGGGGCCGGCAAGACGCTGCTCGCCAGCCGCCTCCCGGGAATCATGCCATCCCTGGAAGAGGAGACGGCCCTGGAAGTGGCCAGCATCTATTCCGTGGCGGGACTGGGCCTGCGCAGAGACTTCCACCAGCCACCCTTTCGCTCTCCCCACCACACCTCTTCGGGTGCCGCTCTGGTGGGCGGCGGGACCCTGCCCCGTCCCGGCGAGATATCCCTGGCTCATCGGGGCGTGCTCTTCCTGGACGAGTTACCCGAATTCCCCCGCAAGGTCCTCGAGGTCTTGCGCGAACCCATGGAGTCCGGGGAGATTCACCTGTCCCGGGTCCGGGCCAGGACCACCTACCCGGCCGCGTTCATGCTGGTGGCGGCCATGAACCCGTGCCCCTGCGGTTACCTGGGCCAGGAGCGCTGCCGCTGTACCCCCGACGCTGTCAGGCGTTACCGGGCACGTATCTCCGGGCCCTTACTGGACCGGATAGACCTCCAGGTCCAGGTGCTGCCCGTGCCCCGGAAGGAACTGCTCGCCCGGGAATCGGCAACCGGGGAACCGAGTGCCCCCATCCGCAAGAGAGTCGAGATCGCGCGCCGGGTACAAATGGAGCGGCAGGGCCGTGCCAACGGCGACCTGGAAGCCGGGGAACTGGATAGATATTGCCGGCTCGGAAAGGCGCAGCGGCAGTTGGCGGAAACCGCCATGGAGAAACTGGACCTGTCCGCACGGGGGTACCACCGCGTCCTGCGAGTGGCCAGGACCATTGCCGACCTGGCGGCCAGCAAAACCATAGAGACCCCGCACCTCAGCGAGGCCCTGGGCTACCGGTTTTGATAATTGGCGATGGAAAAGGGATGGAAAAAAGCGCCCCGGGAGGCTTTTCCGGGGCGTGGCAGGAGGCGGGTACGCTATTTTTCCACGAAGGCCCGCTCGATGACATAGTGGGCCGGCTCACCGTGTCGGGTTTCGCGGAAACCACGTGCGTCGAGAATGGCACAGGTGTCTTTCAACATGGCGGGGCTGCCGCAGAGCATGAAACGGTCGTTTTCCGTGCCCAGTTCCGGCAAGCCCAGATCGCTGGTAAGCTTGCCGCTTTCCAGCAATTCGGTCAGCCGGCCCTGGTTGCGGAAAGCTTCCCGGGTCACGGTGGGATAGTACAAAAGCTTTTCCGCCGCCAGATCGCCAAAATACTCGTTGCTGGGCAGGTGTTCGGTAATGGCCTGCTGGTAGGCCAGTTCCTCCACATAGCGGCAGCCGTGCACCAGAACAACCTTGTCGAACTGCTCGTAAATCTCGAAATCCTTGATAATACTCAGGAAGGGCGCCAGCCCGGTACCGGTGCCGAGCAGGTAAAGGTGACGGCCGGGGAGCAGGTTATCCACTGTCAGTGTGCCCGTGGGCTTGCGGCTCACCAGGATCTCATCCCCTTCCTTAAGGTGCTGTAGGCGGGACGTTAGGGGGCCATCGGGCACCTTGATACTGAAGAATTCCAGGTGGTGCTCGTAATTGGCGCTGGCAATACTATAGGCCCGCATCAGCGGTCTTTTTTCGTCTTCGAGGCCGATCATGGTGAAATGGCCATTGCGAAAGCGAAAACCGGGATCGCGGGTGGTGGTGAAACTGAACAGGGTATCCGTCCAGTGATGGACATCGATGACCCGTTCCCGATTAAGATTACTCACGGCGTCTCCTGAGCGTTGACTGTCTTACCCGTTGGATAGTGATCGGCCGGCAATGTTTCAAGCCCGGCCGCCGATAACAGCACTATAGACAGGAAACCATTAATCGGTAAAATGAATAATTCGAATTAGCTTATTCGGTTTTTTAAATAATGGCCCTTAAATACACTCTGCGCCAGCTGGAAATTTTCCTCGCCACCGCCCACACGGAGAATATCAGCCGGGCCGCCGAGAACCTGGGCATGTCGCAGTCCGCGGCCAGCAGCGCCCTGGGGGATTTCGAGCAACAGTTCGACATACGGCTGTTCGACCGGGCCGGCAAGCGCCTGCAACTCAATGAGTTGGGCCGCCTGGTGCAGCCCCGGGCGGAAGAGGTGCTGGAGCGTGCCCGGGAACTGGAACTGGCCCTGGGCCACCACTCGGAGGGCGGCCCCCTCAAGGTGGGGGCCACCCTGAGTATCGGTAACTACCTGGCGGTGAATATCATCGCCCGGTACATGGCCGAGCAGCCCGGTGCAAGAGTTTCCCTTGAAGTGGCTAATACCGCGGCGATTTCCCACAAGGTCAGCCACTTCGAGCTGGATGTGGGGCTGATCGAGGGAGAGATTCAGCATCCGGACCTGGAAGTGACGCCCTGGCGCGACGATGAGCTGGTGATCTTCTGTGCCCCCGACCACCCCCTGGCCCGGGTGAAAACGCTGGGAGACGAGCAGCTACTGGCCGCCACCTGGATATTGAGAGAACATGGGTCGGGCACCCGCCAGGCTTTCGACCGGGCCATGCACGGCCTTATCCCCGACCTGAATATCCTCCTGGAATTGCAGCATACCGAAGCCATCAAACGGGCCGTGGAGGCGGGCCTGGGCATCGGCTGCCTGTCCCGGATTACGCTTCAGGACGCCTTCCGCCGGGGCAGCCTGGTGCCGCTGGCTGTCCCCGGCCGGGATCTGCACCGGCACCTGTACCTGATCCTGCACCGGCAGAAATATCGCGGTGCCGGACTCGAACGCTGGCTCGAACTGTGCCGGGACACCGTTCCCGCGCAGACCTCACAAGCCAACTCAAAGCCGGGGCTCTCGGCGTGAAACGAGGCGGCAACGAAAAAATCCGGATTATGCCGGCCTACTGTTCCCGCTCATCCTCGACACTGAGCCCCTTGGCCTTGGCTCTGCGCAACCAGCTCTGGCGAGCCACCTGCTGCATGTCTACCGCTTTATCCGACTCATCGACAATCTCCGTGCCCAACAGCGTCTCGATAAGATCCTCCATGGTGACAATACCCGCCACCCCACCGAACTCGTCCACCACCAGGGCGATGTGCTCGCGCTTTTCCAGGAACTGGTTGAACAGCCCGGTGATGGCCAGGGATTCGTGGACCACCAGCAGGTCCCGGCGAATGGCGGCAAGGGTTTCGCCGCCGCGCCCCTGCAGGTGCCCGGTGAGGACATCGTTTTTGAGGATATAGCCGACCACGTCCTCCCGGTGCCTGCCCTGGTAGACCGGTATCCGCGAAAAGGGCAAATCCCTGAAGTTGTCGTAAAATTCCTCAATAGTCATGTCCTCGGAGGCCGACTGCACGACGATACGGGGCGTCATGATGCTCTTGGTTTTGACGGTCTCGAACTCGATCAGGTTGCGGATGATTTTCGACTCCTGGCGGGCAAAAACACCTTCCTGGGCTCCGATTTCCGCCATGGCCAGGAAATCGGAGCGGGAAAACAGGCTCTTCGCCTCGTCGGGCTTGAACCCCCGGGTGGTGAGCTGGCACAACCAGATCAGTGGCGCCAGCAGGACAATCACCACCGACAGCGAATAGACCGTGAAAGGGACCAGTCGCTCCCAGAAATTGGCGCCGATGGTCTTGGGGATGATTTCCGAGAGAATCAGGATGGACAGGGTCATCCCGGCCGGCACGACGATGCCCGTCACCAGTGGATTGGTGTCGGACCATATGGCGATGGCCTGCTCGCCGACACCCACGGCGCCAACGGTGTGGGCAATGGTATTGAGAGACAGGATAGCCGCCAGGGGCCGGTCAATATTGGCCTTGAAGGTTTCGAGCCGACGACCGATACGGGCACCCTGCTGAAGCTGGATACGGGCATAGGAAGGCGTGATGCTTAGCAGTACCGCCTCCCACAGGGAGCACAGGAAGGAAACCCCGATCGCCAGGAAAAAATAGCCAAGTAGTGTACTGAGCATGGATTCAGCCGTTATCCCGGTACAGGCGCATCAAATCCCCGTAGAAGTCGACGCGCCGATCCCGTAGATAGGGCCAGATTCGGCGAACCTGCTCGCTGCGGGCCAGGTCCACGTCGACCACTTCGGTGACCTCCCGATCCGCAGGCCCCTGCCAGAGGAATTCGCCCTGGGGGCCGGCAACGAAACTGTTGCCCCAGAACCGGGCACCGGCACCACCGGCGGGATCGGGCTCGTGACCCACCCGGTTGACACTGATCAAAGGCAGGCCATTGGCGATGGCATGACTGCGCTGGATAGTGACCCAGGCCTCGCGCTGACGCCCTTGCTCCGCCTCGTCGTCCGCCGGATCCCAGCCGATAGCCGTGGGATAAATAAGCACATCGGCACCGGCCATGGCCATCAGGCGGGCGCCCTCCGGAAACCACTGATCCCAGCAGACCAGTACCCCCAGCCTGCCCACGGCGGTCTGGATCGGCTCGAAACCGGTATCCCCCGGCGTGAAATAGAATTTTTCATAGTAACCGGGATCGTCCGGGATATGCATCTTGCGGTAGCGCCCTGCCAGGCTCCCGTCCGCGTCCAGCACCGCGGCGGTATTGTGGTACAGGCCCGGCGCCCTGCGCTCGAACAGGGAAGCCACGATAACCACGCCCAGTTCCGCCGCCAGGACGCCCAGGCGCCGGGTGGTGGGCCCGGGAATCGGCTCTGCCAGATCGAAATTGGCGGTGTCTTCCTGTTGGCAGAAGTAGAGGCTGCGGTGCAATTCCTGAAGCACGACCAGCCTCGCACCCCGGCCGGCCGCGTCGCGGATGCCGGCAATGCTTTTCTCAAGGTTGGCCCCGGCGTCTTCGGAACAGGACTGCTGGACCAGGCCCACGGGCAGAATTCTCTCTTTCATCGGGCGTGCAAAACTCCTCTGGGCAGTTGCATGGTAATGCAATGGAGACTGCCATGCTGGCGAATCAACGGCAGACAGTGCAATCCCTCGACAGTGTAGCCGGGAAAGGCCTTTTCCACCTGTACCAGGGCCTCGGGATCCCGGGGATCGTCGTACTGGGGCACCAGCACCGTACCGTTGACAATCAGAAAATTGGCATAGGTGGCCGGCAGCCGGTTACCGGATTCGTCGCTTTTGGCTGCGGGCCAGGGCAGCGGGACCAGCCGGTAAGGCCGGCCCCGGGCATCGGTCAATGCGGCCAGTTCACCGGCCATGGCCGTAAGCGCCTGGTAATGGCTGTCGCCCGGTTGGTCGCAGTGCTGGTAGACGATGACATTCTCCGGGCCCAGGCGCGCCAGGGTATCGATGTGGCTGTCGGTATCGTCGCCCTCCAGGGCGCCGTGCTTCAGCCAATTGATTTTGGAAACGCCAAAATCGGCCTGCAGCACTGCCTCGACAGCGCTCCGATCGAGGCCCGGATTGCGATTGGGATTGAGCAGGCAGGCCTCGGTGGTGAGCAGGGTGCCCTGCCCGTCCACCTCGATGGCGCCCCCTTCCAGAACCAGCTCCCGGCGCCTATATCCGGCGCCGGGATAGGCACCCTGGCGATACAGCGACTCGGTCAGGGCGTCGTCCCGCTGACCGGGATACTTGCCGCCCCAGCCGTTAAAACGGTAATCCATCAGGCAGGGGCCGTCCGCCGAAACCACGGTCAACGGACCGTGATCCCGTGCCCAGGTATCATCGCTGCGCACGGGGTAAAGGTGGACACGCCCCGCCGGCATGGCCGCTGCGGCGAAACGCGCGCGCAGGGATTCGACCTCGCCGGCCGGCGCACCGATCACCACCTCGCAGACCCTGACCAGCCGGGCTACCAGTTCTTCGTAGAGCGGTATAACCTGCGCCAGTAACGGCGCCCAGTCGGTTTGCGCGTGGGGCCAGGTGAGCTGGACCGCGTCCTGGGGCTCCCACTCGGCGGGAAGACGGAACATGGCGACCTCGTCGGACAATGGGGCGGCTTATTCTAGCGGAATCGCCGGCAAGCGGATCCCGGGCATTTGCCTGGCCGTACCGATGCGTTTTATACCCGGCCCGATGAGGCAAATGACGGACCGGACCGCCGCGCGATTCGTTTCAGCGCAGTTCCCGGGGCATGGAAAAACAGACGTTTTCAGGCCTGCCGGGGCGCTCGACGGGTGCATCGGCCCCCAGGGTGCGCAGCCGTTGCACCACCTCGGCAACCAGATTCTCGGGGGCGGAGGCGCCGGCGGTGATGCCGACTGTTCGACAGCCGGCCAGCCAGGCCGGGGCAATATCGTCGGGTCCGTCCACCAGGTAGGCGGCCGCACCACAGCGCTCGGCCAGTTCCCGCAGCCGGTTGGAATTGGAACTGTTGGGGGAGCCCACCACCAGCACCATGTCGCATTCCAGCGCCAGTTGCTTGACGGCATCCTGTCGGTTCTGGGTGGCGTAGCAGATATCGTCCTTGCGGGGACCCTCGATCCTGGGAAAGCGTTCCCGGAGAGCATCGATGACCCGGGCGGTGTCGTCCATGGACAGGGTCGTCTGGGTGACATAGGCAAGGCGTTGCGGATCTCTCACTTGCAATGCCGTCACATCGGCCAGGTCCTCCACCAGGTATATGGCCCCACCGGCGCTGTTGTCGTACTGGCCCATGGTGCCTTCCACCTCCGGGTGGCCGGCATGGCCGATCAGGATGCATTCCCGCCCTTCGCGGCTGTACTTGGCCACTTCGATATGGACCTTGGTCACCAGGGGGCAGGTGGCGTCGAACACCTTCAGGCCTCGCGCGTCCGCCTCCCGGCGCACCGCCTGGGAAACGCCATGGGCACTGAAAATCACAATCACATCGTCGGGCACCTCGGCAAGCTCGTCCACGAACACCGCGCCCCGCTTTCGGAGGCTGTCCACCACGAACTTGTTGTGCACCACTTCGTGGCGCACATAGATGGGTGCGCCGAAGATATCCAGTGCCCTGTTGACGATATCGATGGCCCGGTCGACACCGGCGCAGAAACCGCGGGGATTGGCCAGGAGAATATTCATTAGTGGGTCACCGCCGGTTCCACGGCCTCGATGGCCACCTTGAAGGTGATGTCATAGCCGGCCAGGGGGTGATTGAAGTCGACGGTCACCCGGTCGCCGTCGACGGCGGCGATGACACCGGGCAATTCCGCCTTCTGGGCGTCCGCGAAGGAGACCACCAGGCCCTCTTCCAGTTCCAGTTCTGGGGAAAAATCCAGGCGCGACATTTCCTGGACATTGCTGGGGTTATGCTGACCGAAGCCCTGTTCGGGCTTCATCTCAAACGTTTCCCGGTCACCGGGCCGCAATCCGAACAAAGCTTCCTCGTAGCCGGCCAGCAGGCTGCCGTCCCCCACCTCGAAAACGGCGGGATCGCCGTCGAAATTGGAATCCACCACGGTGCCGTCAGGCAGGGCGAGGGAAAAATACAGGGTAACCCGGGTACCGGGGCCAACGGCGATATCAGTCATGAACTTCGTTGCTCTTACGGGTCAGGAATGCCTCGGCGACAATCAAAACGGCGCCGACCGTAATCGCGGAGTCGGCGATATTGAAGGCCGGCCAGTACCAGTCATCGTAGTGCAGCTGAATAAAGTCGACAACATGGCCCAGCACCAGCCGGTCCCAGAGGTTGCCCAGGGCGCCGCCCAGAATCAGCGCCAGCGCCGATCGCTGCAAACGCGCTTGCGCGGGCAACCGCCAGATCCAGACCAGCAGCACGGCACTTACCCCCAGGGCGATGATGGCGAAAAACCAGCGCTGCCAGCCGTCGGCGTCGCTCAGGAAACTGAACGCGGCCCCGGGGTTGTACAACAGGGTCAGGTTGAAAAAACCGGTGATCGCTACGGGGCGGCCATACTCCAGCGCCGCCACGGCCATGGTCTTGGTAACCTGGTCGAGCACGACCACCAGCAGGGCCAGCAGGTACCAGCGCCCTGCGCCGCCGGCAGCAAACACCGGGGTCACGCGGGACACGATCAGGCGTAGCGCCGTGTTTCGCCGGCGCCCTCGATATTGTCAACGCAGCGACCGCATAAGAGGGGATGTTCGGCATGAAGGCCCACATCTTCCCGGTGGTGCCAGCAGCGCACGCACTTTTCGTACCCGGCTGTGGCAACCCGCACCCGCAGGCCCTCCATGGGCGAGGCCTGGCCCACCTCGCCGAGGTGATCGGCGGATGTGTTCTCCACGGTGGCGGAAGAGGTAATGGTGACGAAACGCAACTCATCGCCAAGCTTCTCCAGGACCGCAGCGATGGCAGGCACCGCGTACAGGGTGACCTGGGCCTGGAGCGCGCCGCGCAGATTGCCGGCCTTGCGCTCGTCCTCGATAACCTTGTTGACCGCTTCCTTGGCCTCGGCGATTATCGCCCAGTCGTCGGCGCTGATGGTGGCATCTTCCGGCAGCCGCTCCAGGAAGTACCACTCGGCGGCGAATACCGGTTCGCGCCGGTCCCCCGGCATATGCTGCCAGATTTCATCGGCGGTGAAGCTGAGAATGGGCGCGATCCAGCGCACGAACGCCTCTACCACATGATAAATGGCGGTCTGGGCGGAGCGGCGGGGCAGGCTGTCAGTGCCGCAGGTGTAGATACGATCCTTGATGATATCCAGATAAAAGCCGCCCATATCGCCGACACAGAAATTGTGCAGGCGCTGGTAGATCATGTGGAAGTTGTAGCTGTCGTAGAGCGCGACGATCTCCTCCTGCAGGCGCGCGGTGCGATCCATGGCCCAGCGGTCGAGCCAGAGCATGTCGGCGGCGGCGACACTGTCCCGGTCGGGGTCGAAGCCGTCGAGATTGGAGAGGAAGAAGCGGGCGGTATTGCGGATACGCCGATAGGAATCGGCGGTACGTTTGAGAATCTCGTCGGAGACGCTCATCTCGCCGCTGAAATCCGTGGCCGCCACCCACAGGCGCAGGACATCCGCCCCCAGTTGATTCACCACCTTCTGGGGCGAAACCACGTTGCCCACGGATTTCGACATTTTGCGGCCCTGGGCATCGACGGTGAAGCCGTGGGTAAGCACGGCCCTGTAGGGAGCCTCGCCGTTGATGGCCAAAGAGGTTTTCAGGGATGACTGGAACCAGCCCCGGTGCTGGTCGGAGCCCTCCAGATAGAGTTCGGCGGGAAAGTGCAGTTGCTCGCGCTGACGCAGCACCGAATAGTGGGTCACGCCGGAATCGAACCACACGTCCAGGGTATCGGTCACCTTCTCATAGCGCTGCGCCTCGTCGCCCAGCAGCTCCGCCGGGTCCAGATCCCACCAGGCATCCATGCCCCGGGCTTCCACGCGGCTGGCCACCGCCTCGATGAGGGCCGGGGTGTCGGGGTGCGGGTCGCCGCTCTGGCGATCCACGAACAGGGCAATGGGCACACCCCAGGTGCGCTGTCGGGAGATGCACCAGTCGGGGCTGTTGTCGAGCATGGAGTCCATGCGAGCCCGGCCCCAGGCCGGGTGCCAGGCCACCTGCTTGACGGCACCCTTGCACGCTTCCAGCAGCCCATTGGCGGTCATGCTCACAAACCACTGGGGCGTGGCCCGGAAGATCAGGGGTGTCTTGGTGCGCCAGCAGTGGGGGAAGCTGTGGGTGAGTTTGTCCTGGTGCAGCAGCTGGCCGCGCTCGTCCAATACCGCCACCACTTTTTCATCCACTTTATAGACGTGCTCGCCGGCGAAAAGCGGCACGTCGTCCCGGTAGACGCCGTTGTCGTCAATGTAATTGAGGGTGCCGATACCGTAGCGGGCGGCCACGACGAAGTCGTCCATGCCGTGGTCGGGCGCGGTATGCACGCAGCCGGTACCGGCCTCGGTGGTGACGTGGTCACCCAGCAGCACCGGCACCTGGCGATCATCGTAAAAAGGGTGACGCAGGGACAGCTTTTCCAGGGCCGCGCCCTTGAAGCGACCGACGATCCGGTAGTCGTCGATACCGCACTCGGCGGCGGTGGCCCCGAGCAGGTCCTCGGCGAGAATCAGCCGGCGGCGTTTGCCGGCCAGTTGACACTCCACCGCCACGTAGTCGAAGTCCGGGTGCACGGATACCGCCCGGTTGGCGGGCAATGTCCAGGGGGTGGTGGTCCAGATCACCACGGCTATGTCGCCTTCGCCCGTCAGCGACCCCACCGCGGCTTCCAGGGCGACGCTGTCGGCCACCGGGAAGCTCACATAGATGGAGAAGGAGGTTTTGTCCTTGTATTCCACCTCCGCCTCGGCCAGGGCCGAGCCACCCACCACGCTCCAGTAGACCGGCTTGTAGCCTTTGACCAGATGGCCGTTTTCAGCGATCTTGCCCAAAGCCCGGATAATGTCGGCCTCGATGCGGGGGTCGATGGTCAGGTAGGGATTGTCCCAGTCCCCGAACACGCCCAGGCGCACGAAGTCCTTTTTCTGCCCCTCCACCTGGCGCAGGGCATACTCCCGGCACTTTTGCCGGAAGGTGCGGTGATCCACCTTATCGCCGGCCTTGCCGATCTTTTTCTCGACATTGTGCTCAATGGGCAGGCCGTGGCAGTCCCAGCCGGGCACATAGGGCGCATCGTAACCACTCAGGACCCGGGCCTTGACGATAATGTCCTTGAGCACCTTATTGACAGCGTGGCCGATATGGATCTCGCCGTTGGCATAGGGAGGGCCATCGTGAAGGATGAATTTATCCCGACCGGCCCGGGCGGCGCGCACGACCCGGTAGATATCCTGTTGCTGCCACTTCTTCAACCGGTCCGGCTCCCGCTGGGCCAGATTGGCTTTCATGGGGAAATCCGTCCGGGGGAGGTTCAGGGTCGCCTTGTAGTCTTTCTCTGTCGGTTCAGTCATGCTTTTCCGCGTCAACCAAAATCTCTTGCCGCCACCGCTCCCGGTGGTGCCGTTCCAAGTCAGTGCCGGGCAAAGAAGGCCCGGGCATAGTCGATATCGGCGTGAATATGCTCCAGCAATTCGTCCACGCCCGAAAACTGTTTTTCCTCACGGATCTTTTCCAGGAATTCCACCACGATCCGCTTGCCGTACATATCGCCCTGCCAGTCGAGCAGGTGCACTTCCAGGAGCGGTTCCACCAGGTCACCCACCGTGGGACGCACGCCCACGTTGGCGACACCGGGCAGGCGCTCGCCATCGCAGCAGACCTCCACCACGAAAACACCGGTCAACGGCGCACGAAAGCGCTTAAGGTGGACATTGGCGGTGGGCACGCCCAACTGGCTGCCCAGACGCTGACCATGCACCACCCGGCCGGTGATGGTGAAAGGCTTGCCCAGCAATTGCGCCGCCTTGGCAAAATTGCCGGCCTCCAGTTCTTCCCGGACCCAACTGCTGCTGATGCGCCGGCCATCCTGCTCGATGGTGCAGGTGTCGATAACATCAAAGCCATTTTCCCGGCCGGCGGCCTTGAGCATATCGCTGTCGCCGGCCCGGTCGCAGCCGAACCGGAAGTCGTCGCCCACCACCAGACAGCGCACCCGGACTCCCTCCACCAACACCCGCTGGATAAACTCCCGGGCGTCCAGGGTGCGCAGGGTGCGGTTGAACTGCAGGCAGACAATCCTGTCGATACCCAGGTCGTAAAGTGCCTCGGCTTTCTCCCGCAGGCGCATGAGCCGGGCCGGCGCTTTTTCCCGGGTGAAATACTCCCGGGGATGGGGCTCGAAAATCATCGCCACGGAGGGCAACCGGTATACGGTTGCCCTCTGCTTGACCTGGGCAACGATGGCCTGATGGCCCAGATGGATACCGTCGAAGGTACCGATGGTGGCCACGCAACCGGAAGTCGGCGGATGCAGATTGTGCAGGCCGCGGATAAATGTTCTGGTCACGGTCACTCGTCGTACAGCGGTCAGGCCGCGCAGTATAACGCACCGGGGCGCGGCGATATAGGTCCCGGCGGGGTGGCGTCAGCGTGGCGCTTGCCTGGATTGGAAGTCGCGCCGACGCAGGCCCGCCAGGAAAAGGGTCGCGGCATACGCCCCCAGCCCGGCGCAACAGATTCCGCCAAGCCAGAGCACCCGGTAAGCCCAGCCGATAGCGAACCAGTCGTCCACCCCCCGCAGCCCCAGGACCACCACCGCGGCCATGACAATATTGGCCGCGCCCATCTGCCCGGCAAAGCGCAGCCAGCCCCCGGCGGCGCGGTACACTCCCTGCCGACGCAGACCCCGGTACAGCAGGTACCCGTTGAGAAATGCCGCCAGGGCCGTGGCCGTGGCCAGGCCCACATGCCCGATGCGCCAGTAATGATGGAGAGGCACTACCAGCGCGATATTGAGCACCATGTTGGCAGTCATGGCGATGACCCCGATACGCACGGGGGTGCGGGTATCCTGGCGGGCAAAATAACCGGGAGCCAACACCTTGATCAGCATAAAGGCGATCAGCCCCGCGGCGTAGGCCCTGAGGCTCAGTGCGGACATGGCGATATCCCGCACCAGGATTTCCGAGCCATCGTAGAACAGGGTGATCAGGATGGGCTCGGCGAGCAGCATCAGGGCAATGGTCGCGGGCACGGCTATGAGCAAGACCATGCGCACGGCCCAATCCAGGGTGACCGCGAAGGTATCCGGATCGGCGGCGGCATGCTGTCGGGACAGGCTGGGCAGTATCACTGTGCCGATGGCGACACCGAATACCCCCAACGGCAATTCCGAGAGGCGATCCGAATAATACAGCCAGGAGACACTGCCAGTGGGCAGGAAGGAGGCAATCACGGTATCCAGCAGCAGGTTCACCTGGCTGACCGAGACCCCGAAAATGGCCGGCGCCATAAGACGGAGGATCTTGCGCACCCCCTCGTCCCGCCAGTCGATGACGGGCCGGGGCATCAGTCCTATCTGGTGCAGGAAGGGCAACTGGAACAACAGTTGCACACAACCCGCGACAAAGACCCCCCAGGACAACGCATAGGCGGGCTCGCTGAACCAGGCGGCACCCCAAAGGGCCGCGCCGATCAGGCAGAGATTGAGCCACACCGGGGTAAAGGCGGGCACCGCGAAACGGTCGTAACTGTTGAGGATACCGGCACTCAGGCCGGTCAGGGAGATCAGCAGCAGGTAGGGAAAGGTGATCCGGATCATCGCCGCCGCGGCGTCGAACTTGACCGGATCGCCGACGAAACCCGGCGCGAACAGGGCCGCCACCAGGGGCGCTCCAACCACCACCAGCCCGGTAATCAGCAAGAGCACCGAGCCCAGGGCGCCGGCCACCCGATCGATCAGTGCCTTGACCGCGGCCCGGGAACCGGCTTCCCGGTATTCGCCGAGAACCGGCACGAACGCCTGGGCGAAGGCGCCTTCGGCAAACAGGCGGCGCAGGAAGTTGGGGATCTTGAAAGCGACAAAGAAGGCGTCGGCGAGACCATCGGCGCCGATCACCCGGGCGAAGACCACATCCCTTATCAGGCCCAGCACCCGCGAAACCATGGTCATGGTACTGACCACGGCACTGGAACGCAGCAGGCTCGCAGCAGCCGCCGGCCGGTGATCGCTGTCGGTTGTCGGGGAAGGCGTCTTCTTGTCCAATGGCTTTGCGCCCGCTGAAATTGGGGCAGTGTAACCCGCATCCCGCGCCAATTCAGCCGGCGGATTGAATTCCGGCGCCGGACCCCCATATACACCCCCTATAAGCCGAGAAGGGAGAGACGTTTTGGAACAGTACCGAGGAACCACCATTCTGTCCGTGCGCCGCAACGGCCGCGTCGTGATCGGCGGGGACGGCCAGGTATCCCTGGGTAACACCATCATGAAAGGCAATGCCCGCAAAGTGCGGCGCCTGCACCGCAACCAGGTCATCGCCGGTTTCGCCGGCGGCACCGCCGACGCCTTTACACTCTTCGAACGTTTTGAGGCCAAGCTCGAACAGAATCACGGCCACCTGGTCAAGGCGGCGGTGGAACTGGCCAAGGACTGGCGCACCGACCGCATGTTGCGCCGCCTGGAGGCCCTGCTGGCCGTGGCCGACAAGGATGCCTCCCTGATCATCACTGGCAACGGCGACGTCATCGAGCCGGAACAGGACCTGATCGCCATCGGTTCCGGCGGCCCCTACGCCCAGTCCGCCGCCCGGGCCCTGCTCGAGCACACCGACCTGAGCGCCCGGGAAATCGTCGACAAGGGCCTGGAGATTGCCGGCGACGTCTGCATCTACACCAACCAGAACCGCACCATTGAAGAACTCGACTATTCGGCCTGAACCAAGCCGAGAGACAGGAACCACCCTATGTCCAATATGACCCCCCGCGAAATTGTCCACGAACTGAACCGCCATATCGTCGGCCAGGACGGCGCCAAGCGCGCGGTGGCCATCGCCCTGCGTAACCGCTGGCGGCGAATGCAGGTGCCCGAGGAACTGCGCGCCGAGATCACCCCCAAGAACATCCTCATGATCGGTCCCACCGGGGTGGGCAAAACCGAGATCGCCCGCCGCCTGGCCAGGCTCGCCAATGCGCCCTTCATCAAGGTGGAGGCCACCAAGTTCACCGAGGTGGGCTATGTGGGGCGGGACGTGGAATCCATCGTCAGGGACCTGGTGGAATCGGCCGTCAAACAGATACGGGAGCAGGAAATGCAGCGGGTCCGGCAGCGCGCCGAGGACGCCGCCGAGGAACGCATCCTCAACGCCCTGCTGCCGCCGGCCCGGGACGCCGAACCGGAGCAGACCGAAACGTCCACCCGCCAGGTGTTCCGCAAGAAGTTGCGCCAGGGGGAACTGGACGACAAGGAGATCGAAATCGCCGTGTCCCAGGCGCCGGTGGGCGTGGAGATCATGGCGCCGCCAGGCATGGAGGAAATGACCAACCAGCTCCAGAACATGTTCTCCTCCATGGGCAGCGGCAAGACCAAAACCCGCAAAATGACTGTCGCCCAGGCCAGGAAAACGGTCACCGACGAGGAGGCCGCCAAGCTGGTCAACGAGGAGGACATCAAGAGCCGTGCCCTGAGCGCCACCGAGGAGAACGGCATCGTCTTTATCGACGAGATCGACAAGGTGGCCAAGCGGGGCGAGACCTCCGGCACCGATGTGTCCCGGGAGGGTGTCCAACGGGACCTGCTGCCCCTGATCGAGGGCTGCACCGTGAGCACCAAACACGGCATGGTGCGCACCGACCACATCCTGTTCATCGCCTCCGGAGCCTTCCATTTTTCCAAGCCCTCGGACCTGATTCCGGAGCTTCAGGGCCGCCTGCCCATCCGGGTGGAACTGGAATCCCTGAGCGCCGCGGATTTCGAGCGCATCCTCACCGAACCCAGCGCCTCCCTCACCGAGCAGTACCGGGAATTGCTGGCCACCGAGGGGATGAAAGTCACTTTCACGCCGGACGGGGTTCGCCGCATCGCGGAAATCAGCTGGGAGGTCAACGAAAGCACCGAGAATATCGGCGCCCGGCGCCTGCATACGATTATGGAACACCTGCTGGAAGAGGTGTCCTACACGGCGGCGGATGCCACCGCCGATACCGAGCCCTTGGAGATCACGCCGGAATTCGTCGACCGCCACCTGAGCGAAGTGGCCCGGGACGAGGACCTGTCGCGGTTTATACTGTAGGCAGGCACACGACAACGGAAACGCACTGATGACGCCGACCCGGATCAAACTGCACAAGGGCGAGGGCAGCCTGGAACTGGGTTTCCCCGACGGAACTCACTATACGCTGAGCGGCGAGTACCTGCGGATTAATTCCCCCAGCGCCGAGGTCAAGGGTCACGGCCCCGGCCAGGAAGTGCTCCAGTGGGGCAAGAAGGATGTCAAAGTCACCGGCATCGAGCGCTCCGGCAACTACGCGGTGCAACTGGCCTTCGACGACGGCCACGACACCGGCATCTACAGCTGGTCGTACCTGCACGATCTGTGTATCAACCGCGACACCTACTGGCAGCGCTACCTGGACCGGCTCCACGAGGAAGGCAAATCCCGGGACCCGGAGGTTCAGGTGGTCAGGCTCATGTAAAGGCCGTAGACTACAGCTCCCGGAACCGCGAAGAGGCCCTATGAAAACCGTCCTCGGCCACAGCCTGATTCTGCTGCTCGCGGCCACCATGGCGGGCTGTTCCGGCCTGCCCCACCCCTATAGGGATACCTGCGCCCGGGAACTGGACGCCGCCTGGCGCGAACTGGACATCGCCAAGGCCCGTGGCTTCGCCGGCACAGTGAGCTATGCCAAGGCCCTGGGACTGATCACCACCGCCCGCACCATGCAGACCGTGGAGAATTTCGACGGCTGCTACAAGAATGCCAACAAGGCCCGCTTCTATATTGTCGAATCCCTGGAAGGCCGCTGACCCTTCCCTTCGCAGACCTATGAGCCCAGGTAGGCCCGCCAGCCGCCGTAACCGGTAATATCCTCGCTGCCCTCAAGGCCCCAGGGTTCACTGACAAAACCCGTCTCCCAGCCACCGTCCGCCAGTTCCACCTTGCCCAGGGCGAGGGGCGCGGGGATACCGGCGACGAAACCGCCCAGGCGCGCAGCGGGCAGGGCCCAGACCTCCACCTCGATGGCGGCACCCTCACCCGCCTGGCAACGCACAAGGCCGGGTCGTTGCGGAGGCCCGCCAGCCAGGGCATGGAGCCGGTAACGGGGCGCGGTGGTGGTGGTGCTCACCTTGACGGCACCCCGTTCGGTGAGCTGGTGATTGAGCGTCAATCCGTCCAGGTGGGCCCCGCAAACCACCAGCCCGATCCAGTCGCCGCCGTCGCCCCTGTCGTACTCGCCCACCTCCGCTGAAGGCATGGCCGTGGCCCCCAGCTTGCCGGGGGCCGACTGCCGGTAGCGCCGCCCCAGCCGCAACAGGGCCCGGTCGGCGCCGGCCGGACCGAACAGGGTAATGCCCCAGGGCAGGCCGCTGGCCTGGAAACCTGCGGGCAGGGCCAGGGCCGAAAGATCCAGGAGATTCATGAAATTGGTGTAATAGCCCAGATTGCTGTTGAGACGGATGGGATCGTCGAGCACCGCCTGCAAAGGGTAAATGGTGCCGGCGGTGGGGGTCACGGCCAGATCCACGTTCTGGAAAAACCGCGCCGCGTGACGGCGGTAGCCCTGCATAAGGTATTCCGCCTTGAAGGCGGCCGCGGCGGATATATCAGCGGCCGGGGCAATGATGTCGCGAACCACCGGATGCAGTTCTTCGGGCTCGGTCCCGATAAGGGATTCCACCGCGATGTAGCGCTCCGCCACCCAGGGCCCCTGATAAAGGAGCCTGGCAGCCTCGAAGAAGGGCCCGAAGTCCCGCTCGACGATCCGGGCACCCAGCTTTTCCAGCCGGGCAAGCGCCGCTTCGAACAGCACCGGACCGTCCCGGTTCTCGAAGAACTCCAATTGGGACCCGGGCGGTATCGCCACGGTAAAATCGCCGGTATCCGCCAGTCCGGGGTAGAGGGTATCGCACAGGGGACGCGCATAGGCGTCGGTGCTGTCGTGGCGGGCCGCCACGTCCAGTACCCGGGCGGCATCCGCCGGGTCCAGGGCGAAAATGCTGATGGTATCCAGGGTCCGGCAGGCGGCCACCATGCCGGAGGCACTGAGCACGCCGCGGGTGGGCTTGAGACCCACCAGGTTATTGAAGGCGGCGGGCACCCGGCCCGAACCGGCGGTATCCGTGCCCAGTGAAAAACTCGCCAGCCCCAGGGCCACGGCCACCGCCGAACCACTGCTGGATCCGCCGGCAATGTAATCCGGGTCGAAGGCGTTGCGGCAGGGTCCCCAGGGCCGGGGAGAGCGGGTGCCCACCAGCCCGGTGGCGAACTGGTCCAGGTTGGTCTTGCCCACCGGGAGGGCGCCGGCGTCGATCAACAACTGGACCACGAAGGCGTTCTTTTCCGGCGTGTAGGCGTAGGCCGTACAACCGGCGGTGGTGGGCACCCCCGCCAGATCGATATTGTCCTTGATGGCAAAGGGTATGCCGTACAGGGGCAGGTCGTCGGGCCCCTTGCCCTCCAGACGCGCCAGCCACGGCCATGTCTCGGCCTCGCTCAATTGATGAATCCAGATATTGCGATCCTCGTATTGCCGGGACCTCTCCCGCAACGCGGCGAGCAACCGGGCCGGGGTAAAGTCGCCGTTGCGATAATGGCGATGCAGGCCGGCAATATCCAGGGAGATGGTCTGTGGAATCGCTGTCATACTGTTTCCTCGGTGTTCAATACCAGTAATCGCTGTCCCGAGTGAACCTGTTGCCCGGGCGGACAGAGAACGGACTCGACGATGCCGTCATCGGGACTCGCCACCTCGATCTCCATTTTCATGGATTCCAGAATCACCACGGGTTGCCCCCGGGCGACCCGCTGACCGGGTTCCACAAGCACCCGCCAGACGCTGCCCGCGGCCTCGCTCTCCACGGCCACGGCGTGGTCGGGCAGGCGCTCCTCGTGACCGCCCTCGTGGATGGGGGTTTCCGAGGAAAAATTAAACTGGCCGTCGGCGATCCAGCGTTGCAGCTCCCCGTCGAACGCCCGGCGCCGATGGTCGGTGAAGGTGGCAATATCGGCGGCATTTGTCTTAAGGAAACGCTGGTATTCCCCGAGGCTGAACCGGGTTTCCTCGATTTCCAGCGGATAGTCGCCGTGGGGAAACTGCCGGCGTATTCGCGCCAGCTCCTCGCCGGAGACTTCGTAGAAGCGGATCTGGTCGAAAAAGCGCAACAGCCAGGGTTCACTGAACTCCCGGGTCCGCTTGTAGCGATTCCACATCTGCAGGGTCCGGCCCACGAACTGGTAGCCGCCCGGTCCCTCCATGCCGTAAACGCACAAATAGCTGCCGCCGATACCCACGGAATTTTCCGCGGTCCACGTCCGCGCCGGATTGTATTTGGTGGTCACCAGCCGGTGGCGCGGATCCAGGGGCGTCGCCAGGGGCGCGCCCAGGTAGACGTCGCCCAGCCCCATTACCACATAGCTGGCATCGAAAACGATACGCTTGACCTGATCGATGCTGTCGAGGCCATTGATACGCCGGATAAATTCCAGGTTATCGGGGCACCAGGGAGCATCCCGGCGTACCGACTGCATGTATTTCTCCACGGCGAGTTGGCACGCCTCGTCGTTCCAGGACAGGGGCAGGTGGACGATTCGCGAGGGCACCTCCAGCGCCTCGATACCGCTCAGTTCATCCTCGGTCTCGCGGACCAGCGACAGCAGCGCCCCGAGTCTCAATCTGGCGCTGTCGTAGTGCAGCTGCAGGGAGCGAACCCCGGGCGTCATTTCAACAATGCCCGGTAACGCCTTGTCCCGAAGCCTGAGCATGAGGGCATGAACCCGGAAACGCAGGGCGATATCCAGGCTATTTTCGCCATACTCCACCAACAGGTAGTCGTCCCCGGCGATTCGGCAGGTGACATCCACGTCCGCTTCCCTGCCCCGAAAACGGGCGGCCACCGGCGACAGCGATGCCACCGCCGGCGCCGAGCCCCAGCTCAGCGGCGAGTCCGGCAATTGCAGGCGGCTTATTGCCTCGTCTTCGGCATCGGCCAGGGCCACCGCCTGGTCGACAGTGACCGGCACAAACCGGATGCGGTCGCCGGCCTTGAGCTGGCCGAGTTTCCAGCGCTCGGCCCGGACCACGGTAAGGGGGCAGACAAAGCCGCCGAGGCTGGGACCGTCGGGCCCCAGGATTACCGGCATATCGCCGGTGAAGTCGACGGTACCCAGGGCATAGGCATTGTCGTGGATATTGGACGGATGCAGCCCCGCCTCGCCGCCGTCGCTACGCGCCCATTCCGGCTTGGGGCCTATCAGGCGGACGCCGGTGCGGCTGGAGTTGTAGTGCACTTCCCAATGAGCGTCGAACAGGGTCTCGATATCGTTTTCGGTAAAAAAATCCGGCGCGCCATGGGGTCCGTAGGTGACGGCTATCTGCCACTCGTCGGTCAGGCCCGGTTCCAGTTCCTCGGGCAGATGGGCCGGCGCCGCCGGCACGGTATCGGGATCCAGGTGGAGCACGTCACCCTTGCGCAGCGCCCGCCCGCAGTGGCCGCCGAACTGGCCGAGCGTGAAGGTGGCCCTGGCACCCAGGTAGTGGGGACACTGGAGCCCCCCGCGCACCAGCAGATAGGTGCGGGCGCCGTGCCCCTGTACCTTGCCCAGGCGCAGGACAGCACCGGCGGGTATGTCGACGATGCGCCACGGCTCGACGGTCCCGACACGGTTATCGGCCGTCTCCAATTCAGCCTCCATGACCGCGCCGGCAAGCACCATCTGGGTGTCGCTGTGAAAACGGAAAGTGCCGCCATTCAGGGTCATTTCCAGGCCCGCCGCGTCGTCGTCATTACCGAGCAGGGCGTTGCCCAGCCGGAAGGAAAGGCTGTCGAAAGGACCGGAGGGCGGCACGCCCACACTCCAGTAACCGACGCGGCCCGGGGCATCCTGAATGGTGGTCATGGTGCCCGCCGACAACACTTCCAGTGTGGGGGCCCGGAAGCGGAAACCATCGAGAAAGCGCGTGTACATATCGCCGTTGCGGAAAACCGGCGTGTCGAGAACCGCCCGGACATACGCCAGGTTTGTCTCGATACCGTAGAGCCGGGTCTCATCGAGGGTGGCGACCATGGCCGCGATGGCTTCGTCCCGGGTCTCCCGGTGGACGATGAGCTTGGCGAGCATGGGATCGAAGAAAGGCGAGACCTCGATACCGGGCTCCAGCCAGTGATCGATGCGCAATCGATCACCGTCGCCGGCGGGGAAGTCGACGCTCGTGAGCAGGCCCGCCGAGGGCTGGAAATCGCGGGCCGGATCCTCGGCATAGACGCGCACCTGGAGGGCGTGGCCGGAAGGCACCCGTGCCGCCAGCGGGTCGAGGCTGTCGACCGCCCCGGCACCCAGGCGAACCATCCACGACACCAGGTCCACGCCATAGACCTGTTCGGTGACACCGTGTTCCACTTGCAGGCGGGTGTTCACTTCCAGAAAGTAGGCCTCTCCGGCTTTGGGGTCGTAGATAAATTCCACCGTGCCGGCACTGCGGTATCGCACGGTTTCCATCAGCGCCACCGCACTGCCGTGCAAGTGCTTGCGCAGTGTCCCGGGCAGATCGACGGCCGGGGTTTCCTCGATGACTTTCTGGTTTCGCCGCTGGCTGGAACAGTCCCGCTCCCCCAGGGCCACGGCGCGGCCCGCGCCGTCACCAAATACCTGTACCTCGATATGGCGGGCCCGCTCGACAAATTTCTCCAGGAACACCCCGCTGTCGGCGAAGTTGCTTTCCCCCAGGCGGCGCACGCTGTGGTAATGGGCCCGCAATTCGTCGGCGTCGTAGCAGAGTTTCATGCCGATACCGCCACCGCCGGCGGTGGACTTGAGCATCACCGGGTAGCCGATATCCCCGGCGGCGGCGACGGCGGCGTCAACCGTATCGAGCAATCCGCTTCCCGGCAGCAGCGGCACACCGGCTTGTTCCGCCAGGGCCCTGGCAGTGTGCTTAAGGCCAAAGGCTTCCATCTGCTCGGGAGTAGGGCCCAGGAACACCACCCCGGCGGCCTCGCAGCGCCGGGCAAAACCGGCGTTCTCGCTGAGAAACCCGTAGCCCGGATGCACCGCGCCGGCGCCGCTTTTCTCCATCACCGCAAACAGCTTGTCCTGGTCGAGATAGGTATCGGACGCCCCCCCTTCCCCCAGCGACCATGCCTCGTCGGCCAGGGTGACGTGGCGGGAGCGTGCATCGGCCTCGGCATAGACGGCGACACTGGCGATGCCCATTGCTTTCAGGGTCCGGATGATGCGGACCGCAATGGCACCGCGGTTGGCGATCAGTATTTTACGAAACATAAATTCGTTCCAATGGTTGTATCCGAGGCGCCGTTTTGCGGGTCGGGTGTCTGCCCTCCGGCGCCGGCGCTTTTTCTCCAGTGTTCCCGCCGTCAGTCCCAGACCAGGACTTCAATGGGCGTGGGGTTGTAGGCATTGCACGGATTGTTGAGTTGCGGGCAATTGGAAATCAGCGCCAGCGCGGCCATCCGCGCCGCCAGTTCCACGTATTTCCCCGCGCCGCTGATGCCATCCTCGAAGGTTAGTCCGCCTTCCTCGGTGACGGGCACATTCATGAAAAAATTGATGTTGTGGGTGATATCCCGCTTGCTAAGGCCCAACTCCTCATGTTCCGCCACCGCCAGCAACCAGGAATCCCGGCAGGCGTGCATGCATTTTTTATCCAGGGCATAGCGCACGGTATTGGACTCGGCGGCACAGGCCCCGCCCAGGGTATCGTGACGGCCGCAGGTGTCGGCGACGATTTCCATAAGCGGGTTGCACTCGGTGCTCAAAAGCACGGAACCGGCGCTCAGGTAGACATTGCCCTGTTCGCGTATGGTGTCAACGGCGCTGTACCGCTCGGTGGGATCGGCGGCGCTGTAAAACAGGGTGTCAGCCGCCTGGTTGCCTTCCAGGTCCAGGATCCGGAGCACCTGGCCCTTGCGGATTTCATGGAGCCAGTATTCGCCGGCGGGGATCACCTTGCGGTAAACCGCCTGTTCGGCTCGGCGCGGGCTTTCGACAATCATGGCGTCCTCCTCAGGCGTGCAAATCGTTGTACAGGGCAGTGTTGGTAAATCCCCGGCCATTTTCCGGGCAGGCGTTCTTGCACAGATCGTCCTCCGCCACCGGCGGCGCGTCGAAAAACTGATAGCGGACGGCCCGTCGGGGATACTCGGCGGCGGGATTCAGCGGGTGCGGACAGGTATGGAATACCACCAGGGTATCCATCTCGAAACGCAGGTCCACGTGACTGCCCGCGCGGACGGCATGCTCGTCGAAGCGCAAATTCCCCTCCCTGTCGGTATGGACCTTGCTGAACAGGTTCAGGTTGGCGGCCAGGTCTTTCTTGCCGAGGCCGTACTTGGCCAGTTCCACCAGAAAACTGTCGCGACCGTTCTGGGTGCGGTCGTTGCGATAGTCCTGATAGCTTTTCAGGCCCCACTTGCTTTCAATGGTTTGCCGGTGGCTGGTGCCACATACCGTATCGTGCCAGCCGAAACTGTCCTCGGTGATGGAGCAGAAAATACGGCCCATGTCCGAGTAGAGGCAGTGGCCCCGGGTCAGCCTGAAGGTGTGCTGGCACTTGAGGGTGTCCGGGGCGTTGTAGCGCTCTAGCAGGTTCTGGGGGTTGTAGAAGAGCATGCCTAAGTTGGCGCCGCCCTCCTCATCGATGAGGCGCAGGATCTTGCCGCGCCGGACGCGGAATGACCAGTGCGCCCCGCCGGGAATCCGGTCTTCGTACAAGCATTTCATCATCGGTCACCTGTCGGTTGCGTTTGTCTGTCAATAAAATCTTTGAAGTGCCTGCGCTCCGCGGCCGCCAGCCAGCAGTTGAAATTCCATAGGTCTCCCACCGGATCGCCAGTGGTGGCATCGATGGCCTGGTAGCCATCGGGACCAAACTCCGGGGTCAGGGAACTGGCCGGCGCCCCCCGTCCCCACTGGGCGGCCCAGACCCATTCCCACCAGCGCTGATGCTGCTTCAGCCAGGGGCGATACCGATCCGCGGCGGGATCCGGAACCTGGGGTCCCTGGTCATAGCCGATGCGGCCGTGGATATGACCGGCGCTGGCGGTGATATCGCGGATCAGGGCGTCCTCGGAAGTGCCCAGCCCCTCGCAGACCACGCTCCAGTGACTGAAATCGCAGGTCAATTCCAGGTCCAGGCGCTCAAGGATTTCCGCCGTACGCCAGGGACTGAACAGGGAGCGCCCCCGGTGGGTCTCGAAACAGATACGAACATTCCGATGCCGGGCCATGGCACCGGCTTCCCTGAAAAAAGCCACCGAATCCGCCACCGGCCAGGCATCGCAGCCACCGATGCAGTTGACCAGTGTCGGGCCCATGAGCGCGGCCCGGTCCAGTTTCCCTGAAAGGTCATCGAGATGGGCGGCCACCGTTGCGGTTCGATCGGGCACATAGCCGCCGGCCGTGCAGATCTCGGCGATAAACGCCAGGCCTGCCTTGTCCAGCAACTGGCGATGCTCCCGGCACTGATGCGGGCGGGAGGAAGGCTGACCTTCGAGGCCCTGAAAACCGGCGTACAGGGCCTGATCGATGGCGTCGCCCAGATCACCGTCATGGCCCCAGAGGGTTTTGAACAGTTGCAGTTCCAACTTCCTTCCTCCTACAACGGTGTCAGGAATGAAACGCCGGCGGCACCGGCCGCCGCCGGGGCGGTGTCGGCCATCCGGTCGAGCCGTTGGCGGAAAAAGCGCCGGCACTGTTCACCCGGGGAAACCACCGGACCGGGATCGGTTCCGTAGTGCTCGTTATGGAGGCGTGGCAGCCGGTGCCAGGGCTCGGCGGCGCGCCGGTGGTGGATATTGTGATAACAGAAATTCAGGACCAGCAGGTTGAGCGCCGGGAATCGCCGGGAAAGCAGGTTGCTATAGGTGTTGGCCTCCTCGTAATCCCGGGAACGGGTCGGCCGGGCCCTGGGTCCCGCCAGGGAAAGGCGGACCTCGTAGGTGTGCTGAAGGGCGTCCATGAAGGCCATTACCTGCAGGAACAGCAGATAGGCCAGTCCATAGCCAACGATCACCTGCCAGCCCAGGGTCGCCAGGGCGGCAAAATAGATTATCCGCAGTCCCAGTATGGCCAGGACCCGGCTCCGCTGTCGCCAACTGCCGCCCCGCCGGAAGGGATAGAGAACCACTAAAAGGTGCATCAATATCTCCACGGCGGGCAGCATCGCCCACTGCCCGGCCGCCACCAGGCGCCGCAGCCGGGGATGCCGGGCCATCAGTGCCCTCGGGTCCAGAGCGACGATATCCGCGCGCTCGACATGGTGGCGCAGGTGCTTTTCCCGGATAGCGCCGAAATCGCCGTAGCAGGCACCGGTCAGCCACGCCAGCACCACGGCCAGCCGATGGTGGTGACGCTGCCGGGAAAACAGGGTGCCGTGGGTACACTCATGGATCAGGTAGGCGGCGATCACCAGACTGTGGCCAAGCCACAGGACTGCCAGGGGCCACCAGTAGAAAGGAGCACCGGCCAGCAGGGCCAGGGCGCCCACATAGCCTGACAGGCAGTAACCGATAGCCAGGGTATTGGCGACGGCGCCATCCGGGTAGCGGAAAAACCTGTTCCTCTTCCCGGCCTGGCCGGACGCCTGTCGCTTGCGCTGAAAACAACTATCTCTGGGTATCTGAGTCTTCATGGGACCTTGTCGGCGGGCCGTCCCGCTTCAAGTGTCTCGCCGTCCGGGCCGTCCCGGACGGGGTTGTCGATGACGCTCAGAAAAGGTGGCTGTAGCGATGCACTTCCCACGGGCTCACTTCCAGGTGGTACTCGTTCCACTCCTCGGATTTGTAGCGGACAAATTCGTCCCGCAATTCCGTGCCCAGCACCGATTCCACCAGCGGATCGGCGGCGAAGGCGGCCACCGCCTCGGCCAGGTTCTGGGGCAGGAACTGGATGCCGCGCCCGGCGCGCTCGGCCTCGCTCAGTTCATAGAGGTTGTCTTCCTGGGGCGGACCCGGATCGATTTTTTCGCGAATGCCTTCCAGGCCGGCGGCCAGGGCCAGCGCCGACGCCAGGTAGGGATTGACCGCCCCGTCGGCGTTACGGGATTCGCAGCGCCCGCCACCCAGGGGCACCCGAACACTGTTGGTGCGATTGTTGGCGCCGTAGGAGTTGAATACCGGGGCCCAGCTGAAGTAGCTCATGGCCCCCTGGCGCACCAGGCGTTTGTAACTGTTGACCGTGGGCGCGAATACCGCGCACAGGGCCGGCCCGTGCTTGAGGATGCCGCCGATAAAATGATAGCCCAGATCGCTGAGACCCAGGCCCCGCCGATCCTCTGCCGGATCCCGCGCAAAGCGGTTGTCGCCGCTCTCAAGGTCGTACAGGGACATATTGAAATGGGCGCCGTTGCCCGTCCTGTTTTTGAACGGCTTGGGCATAAGGGTGGCGATCAGGCCCTCGTCACGGGCATAGCGCTTGGCCATCTCGCGGAAAAAGATGAAACGGTCGCTCATGGTCAGTGCGTCGGCATACTGGAAATCGAACTCGAACTGGCCGTTGGCGTCCTCGTGATCCAGAGAATAGAGGTCCCAGCCCAGGTCGTCGATGGTGGTGGCGACCCGGTCGAGCCAGGAAAAATTGTCCATGAACCCGCGCAGGTCATAGCAGGGCTTTTTAAGCCGATCGCCGGCGTGGGGCACGTGCAGGGCACCGTTCTCGTCCTGGCGCAGCAGGAACACCTCGCACTCGATGCCAAGATTGAAGCCCAGGCCCTGGGCTGCCGCCTCGGCCAGTTGTTTCTTGAGAACAACCCGGGTGCTCAGGGGATAGGGTTCGCCGCGAAAGGTATTGTCCGCCGGCATCCAGGCGATGCCGGGTTCCCAGGGTAACTGAATAATGTGGTCCAGGTCCGGCATCGAGGCAATTTCATCGTCGCTGGGTTTCTGGCCCAGACCGTCCACGGCATAGCCGGTGTAAAGTTCCGAGCCCGCCGCCATCTGTGCCAGGTGATCGATGGGGACCACCTTGCCCTTGGGCATACCGTGAATGTCCACATAGGCACCCATGGCATATTTGACACCTTTTTCCTTGAGTGCCTTGCGCAGGCTTTCAATTTCGTTGCCGCTTCTTTCGGGTTGGAGCCGGCGGTCGCTGACAGCCGCGGCACGAATGGCGCTGGCATCGGTGGCAATATTCATCGTGTTGTTCCCGTTGTCGATAGTCTCAAGGATTCGCGCCGTCGAACGGCTCGAACCAGGAATGGGACAGGGGCGGTTTTTCCGACAATCCCTTGTGGACCAGTGCGCTCAGGTCCTCCACCATCCACCGGAACCATTCCCGGCCCTTTTCCACGCTGGCCCGGGAGGGCGAGCCGGTGACACCGTTGCGGCTGGTTCGATTGACCGGATGGGCGAAGACCAGGTCACCCGTTCGGTCCCTGTCGTCCGCCTCGCCGAGACGTGACCTGTCGACCAATTCCGGCGCCCGGGCCAGCATCAGCGAGGTCTCGGCATCGTTGGCGTGCCAGTCTTCGCCGTCGGCGAAGTGGAAGGCGCGCACCCGCTCGCTCAGGGTGGCGGAATCGAGCACCGCCACCATCAGGTCGTCGTGTCCGGCGCGCAACATTTCCAGGGCACAGCGCAGGGGCGCAGCATTGGTGACATGGGTATTGACGATAAACAGGCGGCGAACGCCGCTGTGGTATGCCCACTCGCCGATTTCCGTCACCACGTCGATCAGTGTCTTGGGTTGCAGCGCCAGGGTGCCGGGCCAGCGCCGGCTGTGGCCCAGGGAACAGCCGTAGGGCAGGGCCGGCAGCATGGGGACGCCGGTGGCTTCCGCCGCGGCCCGGCAGAGCCTGTCGGCGAGCACGTAGTCCATGCCGCAACCCAGGTGGGGGCCGTGCTGCTCGGTGGCGCCCACGGGCAGGATCGCCGCACCCTTTGCGGCAACCCGGTCGGCCACCCCGGGCCACGGCAGCTGTTCCCAGAGTGTCATTCCACCGACTCCACTTCGTCGCCCACCTCGGTCATGCGGATCATGTTCAGCTTGTCCTCGGCCATGGTCTGTTCCAGTTCTTCCTCGTCGGGATGGATCAGGGCCTCGAGGCGCTTCTTGGTGGCGATGAATTCCGGCGAGACTGTCTGGTCCAGGTGCCGGGGCCGTGGTACTGGCACCTCAATGAGTTCCTCCACCTCGCCGGGGTTGGCCCTGAGCACCAGGATCCGGTCGGCGAGGAAAATGGCCTCGTCCAGGTCGTGGGTGATAAACAACACCGTGATATCGATGTTCTTCCAGATTTCCAGCAGATAGGACTGCATCTTGGCCCGGGTCTGTGCATCCAGGGCACCGAAGGGTTCGTCCATCAGGAGAATGCGGGGCTGGTTGGCCAGGGCCCGGGCGATGGCCACCCTCTGCTTCATGCCGCCGGAAAGCTGGTGAGGATAGGCATTGGCGAAGGCCTCCAGGCCCACCAGTTCGATCCACTGGAGCGCCTCGCTCTCGGACCGGGCCTTGCCGGCGCCCTGTGCTTCCAGCCCGAACATGACATTCTTCTTGACGGTAAGCCAGGGAAACAGGGTATAACCCTGAAAGACCATGCCCCTGTCCGGTCCCGGACCCACAACCCGCTTGCCGTCAAGGAGCACATCGCCGCCGCTGGCGGACTCCAGGCCCGCGAGGATCCGTATCAGCGTCGATTTGCCGCACCCGGAGGGGCCGATGACGCAGACAAACTCCCGGCGGTGGGTCTGAAAGCTGATATCCCGTAGGGCGGTGGTTTGCCCGTGGGCGGATTCGAAGGTCTTGCTCAGCCCCGCCACATCGAGGATGACCTCCCGGGACTTGAGTCGCTCGAAGCGGGCCCGGACCTTGGCGGATTGCTGAAGATAGCTGGGTAATTCCATGGTCGTCATAACCGGTTCAACCTTTCTTTTCCCAGGGAAAGAGGCGTTTGCCGAGCTTCGCCAGCAGGATGTCGGTGGCCAGGCCGATGATGCCGATCATCATGATGGCGGCGAAGACGTTATCGAAGTTCTTGTAGCGGGCCTGCTGGGTAATAAACCAGGTGATACCCGAACTGGTACCGATCAGTTCGGCAACGATCAGGTAGGTCCAGGCCCAGCCCAGCAGGATGCGCTGATCCCGGTACAGGTCCGGCAGGATGCCCGGAATCACCACCTTCCAGAGCAGCCTGAACCGGGAGACGCCCAGGGTCATCGCCGCCTCCAGGAGCGAAAGATCGAGCTTGCGGGTGGTGTTGCCCACCACCAGCACCTGCTGGAAAAAAGTGCCGATAAAGATGATGGCGATCTTGGGGCCGTCGTAAATGCCTAGGATGGCCACCGCCAGGGCGCCGAAGGCCGGCGCCGGCAGGTACCGGAAGAACTCGACAAAGGGTTCGAAAAGCCGGGAGAAGACGTTGTAGGTCCCGCACAGAATACCCAGGGGGACACCCACCAGCGACGACAGGGTAAAGCCCCAGAATATCACCTGGATACTGTGCCAGAGGCTCTCGTGCAGCCACTGCTCGCTGCGCCGGGTGGGCTCGGCGGTAAAGGATGTGTAAAACGCCGTGAGGACCTCGTGGGGTGCCGGCAGGTAGACCGGGTTGGCGGGTTCCCCCGTGGGTACGGCAGTCCCCGCCTCCCTGGCTTTTGCGGCTTCCTCGTTAAAGCGCTCCTTGTCGAGCAGCATACCCTCGCGGAAATAGGACACCGAGCCCGGGTCCACCACTTCCACTTTCGGGTGCCAGACGAAAGGCACATAACTGACCACCGCCCAGATCATCAGCGGCAGCAGGAAAGAGGCGACAACCAGGCCCCGGGACAAACCGCCGGGCAGCGGCTTGCGGGGGGCCAGTAGTTCGGCGACTGCCGTCATCGCAACGACTCCTCAACAACTGACGGGAGCGCGGCTCAAAGGCCGGCGGTGATGGAGGGGTCGATGTAGCTGTCCACGTCCTGGGGTTCGCCGTAAACCTCGTATTTCAGGTTGAAATCGTCGGCGATTTTCGAGGAGCCATAGAGCGAATCGAACCCGTCGCCCTTGTCAAAATGACCCTGAGCCTCTTCGAGGGTGAGAATCCTGGTGCCTTTCAGAAACGGCTTGTATTCCTCCGGCGCCAGGCCCACCCGGGCAGCCATGATTTTCAACGCTTCGGGCTGGGTTTCCGGATCGCGAATGTAGTCGACGATGCGGTACCAGACCTCGGCCACGGTCTTCCATTCATCGCCGCGCGCGTCCAGGCTTTCCGGGGATACCGCCAGAACGTCGTAGATCAGGCCGGGTTCGTCGGCGGAGGTGTAGATGGCCGTTGAACCCGGCACCTGCTGAAGAGCCTGACCAGAGCTGGGCTGCCAGGCGACGATGGCGGACACATCGCCGGACGCCAGGACCTGGGGCGTCTCGTTGGTGGGTACGTTGATCAGTTCCACGTCTTTTTCGCTCAGGCCCGCCTTTTCCAGGGCATTAAGCAAGAGCAGATGACTGACAAAACCGATCTCGACGCCGATTTTTTTGCCCTTGAGTTCCGCCACCGAGTCGATGCCGGGCGCGGCAATGACCATGTCATTGCCGTCGCTGTAATCGTTGACGATAATCATGGCGCTCTTGCGGCCGGTGGCCCCGGTCACCAGTGCATCGCCGTTGGTCATGGCCACGGCATCGAGCTGGCCGGCGGCGTAGGCATCCATGGAGGCCACGTAGTCGAACCATTCAAACTGGACATCGACGCCGGCTTCGTCGAACCAGCCTTTTTCGATACCCACTTCCCAGGCCACCCAGCCCGGCCAGTCGCTGTAGCCGATTTTAAGGGGTTCGGCGATTGCGGTGGCGGACAGACTGAGGGCAAGCGTGGCGAGTGCGGTGGCAAAGAGTTTTCTGAGCGAAGCGAGGGTTCTCATGGTTTTTCCTCCAGGAAAGTTACCGGTTTGAAGCACAGGAGATCATTGACAATCTCCCGGGCTTTTATCCCTCCGTGTAACCTTCGTGGAGAAGGTCGATCGCTCTCGGACCAGTCACTCGACCTCGGTTGTGTCGAGCCGGAACCCTAGCGATCTATTTCAGCAAATTGTGACTGCCGTGAATGCCATCATTGTGCAATGATCTCTTCAACAGGATCATTGCAATGAGCGTGCCAGAGGCAGGACAAATTGAATAAAAATGGTTTATTGCTTTGGATTCAATGCCCTGGGCCGATCCCATGGCGGAAGGGGGTGATCATGGCGTGACGCCCGGCAAGCACCAGGCTGGTGCAACCCCGACCGGAATCGGGGCATTAACGGTCTGAGGTCATTGGGTTGGATCTCCCGTTCCGCTACATTAGTGTCTTGAGAACGGTGATAATAACAGCGGCGCACCCGATCGAAGCATGCGCCCTGTGTGGATTCGATAAACAACACGACTGAGAGGCCGCCATGCCAACATCGACAAGCGTTCCCCTGCCCGACCATGTGCCTGCGGAACTGGTTCGGCCCTTTCCGTATATTCTCGGCGAGAAGACCGCCAAAGACCCCTATTCCTTCGTACCCGATATCCATCGCGAGCCTCCCGTTTTCTGGGCGGAGCGCGTTGTCAACGGTGTCAGCGGGGCCTGGGTACCGCGCCGCGACCAGGACATCAGAGCCCTTTTTCACGATGTCGAGCATTTCAGCAACCGTGGCCTGGCGCCCTTTGCCGAACTGCTGGGCGAAAGCTGGGAGCTGGTGCCTGCCATGTACGACCCACCGCGCCAGGGCGATTACCGCCGGCTTCTCAACCCGCTGTTCACGCCCGCGAAAATGGCGCTGCTCGAGGACAAAATTCGCGCCTACGCCCGGGATCTCGCCCTGGCCCTGCGCGATCGCGGTGGCTGCGACTTTATGCGGGATTTCGCCTTCGAATTCCCGATCCGGGTTTTTCTCGAATTGATGGGGCTGCCCCAGGACAAGGTAGGCCAGTTCCTGGAATGGGAACATGGCCTGCTGCACGAACCGGACCTGGAAAAAATCAAGCAGGCCACCCGCAACGTCAATGCCTATCTGTGGGACGAGTGCGAGGATCGGCGGGTCAACCCCCGTGACGACCTGCTCACCTTTGCTGTCCGGGATGCTGCCGTTAACGGCGAGCCTTTCACGGCCGACGAAATCACCGGTTTTTGCTTCAACCTCTTTATCGGCGGCCTGGATACCGTGTCCACCAGCATGGGCCTGCAGTTCCGTCACCTGGCGGAGCATCCGGACCACCAGGCCACGCTCCGTGCAAATCCCGACATGATCCCCGACGCCATCGAGGAACTGCTGCGCGCCTATTCGCCCATTCTCAACCGGCGACTCTGTATCAAGGACAAAACCCTCCACGGCGCCACCATCAGGGCCGGCGACATGGTCATGGTGCCCACTTTCCTGGCCAACCGGGATCCCGAGGCCTACAGCCGTCCGGATGAGGTGATACTGGACCGCAAGCCCAAGCATCTCACTTTTGCCACGGGGCCGCACCTGTGCCTGGGCATCCACCTGGCCCGGCGGGAACTGCGCATCGCCATGGAGGAATTCCTTGCTCATATCCCCGAGTTCGGCATTGCCCCCGGGGCGGTGATCGAGACCTATCTCCAGGGCACTATTTCGCCGGTGGCGGTGCCTCTGGTCTGGCGGGCATAGAGACAAGGCCCTAAATAGCGGTGCGCAGGCAGGTGGACGTGCCCAGGCTGTAGAGCTTGCCGGCGCCGTCTTCCAGGCTTCCCTGGACATGGATCACTGACCTGCCGCAGGACTGGACCCGGCCCGTGGCGCGTATCTCCCCGCTGGTGGCTCTTATGGGGCGGACGAATTTCACTGCACATTCCACCGAGGGGCAGATCTCGCCGGCGGGCAGCATCGACACGGCGGCGAAGCCCATGGCGTAATCCAGGAGTGACATGGGCCAGCCACCAAAGGCCATGCCGAAGAGGTTGCCAAACCGTTCCTCCATGGCGGCCCGGATTTCCACCTCGCCGGCCGAAAAGGCGTGAATACGGAATGGGATCACCGCCGCCATGGGGGGTGGGGGGATATCGCCATGGACCATGGCCCCGAGGACCTCGAGGCCGCTCATATTCTGGAAAGTCGATTCCCCGGACCATTGGTCGAACGTCATTTTTCGTCTCCGAATCGAGAGGATACGGGGCTTCCCCCAAAGCGGAGCCCGTCCCGCTTCACCCTTTGCGCTTACTGAAACGCTCCCGGTTTTCCTCCCGCTTCTCCGCGCTTTTGCGTACCAGCACATAAGTGGCGCCAGTGCCCCCATGCCGGCGCTGGGCGCTGTGGAAAGCGAGCACCGGGTCCATCTGTCGCAACCAGTGGTTGACACAACTCTTGAGCAGCGCCGGATTGTCGCGCCTCTCGCCCCGACCATGAGTAATCAGGGCGCAACGCACATCGTATGCCACGCAATCGTTAATAAATTGGAAAACGGCCCGGCGCGCCTGGTCCACGGTGAGCCGGTGCAGATCCAGGCGGGTATCGGCCAGGTATTTGCCCTGGCGCAAATTTTTGAAAACGCCGTGCTGGACGCCATCCCGCTTCCAGGACAACTCATCCCAGGGCTTGACCGGTTCGATCCGCTCGACATCGTCCAGAAAATTGACGCGCCCGGCCGTTCGCTCCTCGGCAGCGCGTCGACGTTCCAGGGTACCGGGGGTAGGCTCGCGGGATCGGAACCCGCTGGCGGTGGGTTCCCGCTTCAGGGGTTTTACCTCGCCCACGAACTCCCGGAACAGCTTACTGTCATCCTCGCTCATGGGGAAAGATTAACGGTGACGGCACCATCCGGCAATAGCTGTTAACCCCGCACCACGTGCCGGCCAGTTCAGGAGCGAGGCTCCGGCTCGACGCTCAGATGTGAGGTATCGATGTCTTTCTCCGGTACCGCGCGGCGCTCGTCAGGACGCAGCACGTCGGCCCCCGGTTCCTCCACACTCAGGTGGTCGGTACTGATGGCCGGCGCCTCGACCGGTTGTCGCTCACCCGGCTTGAGCACGTCGGCACCCACCGGCTCGACATCGAACGAGGGTGCGGAGACTGTCGCCGCTTCGTCCTCCGCCCGCCCGGGAGCGGTGGCTTCGACGGTTGTTTTCGCCGCCGGTGCCGGCCGGATCTCGACGATGGCACCGGATTTTTCCATGGCCACCCTGAACCGGTCGGCGAGGTCCTTATCGATGCCCCGCCGGATGGCCACGGGCCGGCCGGTAAACATCTGGGCGATGCGGTCGTCGTCAAGCTTGAAAAGTGCCTTGAGATTGTCACGCACAGCCACAACGCTGTGCCCGGGCAGGACATCGCCCCGAAATATCACGTCGTATTGATCAGCCATCCGCCATGTCCCCCTTTGCAGAGCGCATGTCCCGATTATTGGTCAAACCCGGGGAAAGGTCGAGTACCTGTGTCCCGTTTTTGCCGGCTCCTTCAAATCAGGACAACAGAATCCCCCAGACCGTCAGGAACAGCAGCATACTCAGGAACACGGCGGCGGAACCGATGTCCTTGGCCTGTCTGGCCAGGTTGTCACGCTCCAGGCCAATGCGATCCACGGTCATCTCCACCGCTGTGTTAAGCAACTCGACAATCAAAACAATGAAGACCACAGCCACCAGCAGCGTTTTCTCCACGGCCCCCTGTCCCAGCCAAAGGCCCAGGGGCACCAGAACGACCGCCAGCGCAAGTTCGGTGCGAAAGGCCTCCTCGCTGTGCGCACAGGCCCGCAAGCCCTGCAGGGAGTAGCGCAGGGCATCCACCAGCCGCCGGCGAAGCAGCCCCCGAACCCCCGGCGTCTGGCGACCCGCATCCACCGAACCGTTCACCGGGGCTCTCCGCCGTTGTTGAGGCGATGGTCCATGTCCAGGGCGGGAACGGTCTTGAGCAACTCGCCCACCACCCGACCGGGTACGCCCGCCACGGTGGTGTGGGGCGGTACTGTCCTGATCACCAGACTCCCGGCACCTATCTTGGCACCTTCACCAATCTCGATATTGCCCAGGATTTTGGCGCCGGTGGCAATCAGCACACCCTGGCGTATCTTGGGATGGCGATCGCCGGTTTCCCTGCCGGTACCCCCCAGCGTCACCGAGTGCAGCATGGACACGTTGTCCTCGATCACCGCGGTCTCGCCCACCACCACGCCGGTGGCGTGATCGATCATGATGCCGCCGCCAATCTGTGCCGCCGGATGGATATCAACCCCGAAGATTTCGGAAACCTTGCTCTGGATAAAGAGAGCCATGGGTCGGCGGCCGTCGCTCCACAGCCAGTGGGCGATACGGTGGGCCTGGAGAGCGTGAAAACCCTTGAAATAAAGCAGGGGCATGTAATAGCGGTCGCAGGCCGGATCCCGGTCATAGTAGGCAACCAGATCCCGGCGCATCCGCTCGCCGATGCGGGCATCGGCGGCAAAGCCGTGCTCAATAACCTGGTAAAGCGACAGGGAGGACACCACTTCGCTGCCCAGCAACTGCGCCAGCGAGTAGGCCAGTGCCGACTCCAGGGTGTCGTGACTCAGCACCGCCGCGTGGAAGTAGCTCGCCAGGGCAGGCTCCTGCCGGGTTACCTCGTCGATCTCGGATCTCAGCACCTGCCAGAGGTTATCGGGGTTTTCTGCCATGAATGAAAAGGGGAAGCTGCAAATTGGTAGTCCGAACTATCCCGTATCCGGAGCATGGATGCAATGGCGGCACCGGGCCGGAATGCCATTACTTTTTTTCAGGCGCGCACGCTGACAAAGCGCTCGAAGATTTCCTCCAGATTATCGAGCACGGCTTCACGCAGGGCGATATCGGTATTTTCCAGCACGCCCCGCAACAGTTCGAGTGTCAACTTCGATTCGTACGCCGCCGCCAGGGGCCGATAGCTGATATGCCAGGGCTCGGGCCCGATACCGCCAAGATCGACCCGGTAGGGTCGAAAGAAGTGGCTATCGGAATCGGTGTCAAGAACGTCGAGCCAGGCCCCCAGCCGGTGGAAGGGTCCGTCGGGACCGTACTCCGAGTTCTCGAGCCGCAGCCGATAGTCCGGGGGCACGGCGGCGGCATCCCATATATCCAGGTCCGTTCCCCAGTGGTGGCGGGAGGCTCCAGGCAATGCCGACCAGCGCAGGATGGCAAAGACCTTGTCGCGATCGGAGAGGGAAGCCAGGATCAGGGGCCGGCCATCGTCGTCGAGGACGGCCCGGCGGCCCAGGGCCTTGCCGTTCCAGATGGCAAGCTGGCGCTCGAAACTGCGAAACCCGCTGGCAATCCGCAGGGCAATACCGTCGCCGGCGGCGTCCGCCGCCAGGGCCCGGAACGGGGCGAGCACCTCCCGGTGCAGGCACACGCCCTCCCCCACATCGGCAAGATGATCGGTGCTGTTGCCGGTGACTGCCAGGGTGTCCGGAAAAGCGGTCATAACGGCATTTACTCGTCGTCTGCCGGTGATCGCCGGGGCCCGTCGCCGGGCAGACGCGGCGGCCCGGACTCCGAGGACTCGTCGTATTGAACGCCCTTTTCCAGCCAGATGACTGGCGTGGTGTCATCCTCGATGCCGAAAAACTGGGCTACCCAGAGCAGGCAGACGATCATCACTGTCGCGCCGAGCACCATAAAAGCCAATAGGCGAAAGAATTTCATGGTTGCACACCGATCCTGGCCGGCCCGTGACCGGCAGTTGCCGTCCCCGGCAGTGTAACCGGAGTACCTCCCTCCCTGAAGGCCGTCAATAATGCGGTGGTTTTTCGTGGGCCGGGGCCTTGCTACCCGCCTCCATGAGTTCGCTCACTTCCCGCAGGCGCTGGTAAAGTTCGCGGTTCATTCGCTCCAGGCGCTCTATGTCGGCCTGCTGCCTGGCCACCGTGGTGTCGAGACTCCGGAGTGTATCCTCCTGGTAGGCGATACGGATTTCCAGGTCGGTGAGGCGCTCGTCGCTCATGGCCGGGCCCCCGGCGCGGCGATTTCGCCCTTCTCGGTGACGGTCACGGGCAACCCCCACCAACCGGTACTCAGGCGCGTTTCCAGTTCGTAAGCCACGGGCCGGCCCGGATCGCTGAGCCACTCGCTGAGGACCCGGAAACCGCCGATCAGGCTGGTGGCGGCCTCCAGTTCGACGGTTCCTTCACCGTAGGCCGGAATGGTCGGCAATTGGGAACTGACGCCACTGACCACCTTGTGCCCCTGCAGCTTCACGGTGTAGTAAAGCCCGTCCAGTTCCAGGGCCTTGTCGTTGGGGTTCAGGACCCGCAGTTTCATGGCAAAACGCTGCTCGAACCCCTCGCTCGGCAACGGACGAAATTGCACCAGTTGGACTTCCGGTGCCTCAAACTGACGCCCGAGCCCGGCGCAGCCGGCCAGCAGCAAAAGCAGGCCAAAGACGCCGCAAAGGGTTATCCTGTGGTTCATGACGTGCTCCATCGACAAAGGTCCCGGCAAAAGCGCACGGGCATCTTGATTTTTTCGACACCGGACACATCTTATAGGCAGTCTCCATTGAGTGCCATCTCTGCCTCCAGCCACCGACAAGGAGAACTTCCGTGCTGCGAATCGGCCTTTTCCTGGGTACCAACATTGCCATCCTGGTGCTGTTCAGCATTATTTTCCGGGTACTGGGCCTGGAACAGTACCTGGCCGGCCAGGGTATCCACACCAACCTCACCGGCCTGCTGGTGTTTTGCGCCCTGTTCGGTTTCGGCGGCTCCTTTGTATCCCTGCTGCTATCCAAAACCATGGCCAGGATGGGAACCGGCACGCGGATCATTGCCACCCCGGAAACACCGGACCAGCGCTGGCTGGTGGATACCGTTGCCGAACTGGCCGGCAAAGCCGGCATCGGCATGCCCGAGGTGGGCATTTTCCCCGCCCAGCAATCCAACGCTTTCGCGACCGGCTGGAACAGGGACAAAGCCCTGGTGGCGGTAAGCGCGGGCCTGCTCAACCGGTTTAACAAAGATGAAGTCCGGGCCGTGCTGGCCCACGAGATCGGCCACGTGGCCAACGGCGACATGGTGACCCTGACCCTGATCCAGGGCGTCCTCAATACGTTTGTGTTGTTTTTCGCCCGTATCCTGGGCAGCGTTATCGACCGGGCGGTATTCAGGAACGAACGGGGTCACGGCATTGGCTACTTCATGATCGTGATCGTCCTGCAAATCGTGCTCGGCATACTCGCCTCCATGATCGTCATGTGGTTTTCCCGCTGGCGGGAGTTCCGCGCCGATGCCGCCGGTGCGCAGCTGGCCGGCAGCGGCGCCATGATCGGCGCCCTGCAGAGGCTCCTCGACGAGACCCGTGCCCACATCCCCAACGAAATGCCGGATACCCTCACCGCTTTCGGCATCTCCAGCGGCTGGAAAAAGGCGGCCACCCGGCTGTTCATGAGCCATCCACCCCTGGAAGAGCGTATCGAGGCTTTGCGTCGCGGACACTAGTGGGCCATGCGGAAAATAAGGTTACATGGCATTGATTCACGTATACTGCCGTTATGGCTATTCATGACGACTTTAAAGTTTCCAA